>Ga0334887_1000010_pt1 | contig 280039 bp, 256 predicted proteins | sample GraSluR1_MG_10_FD_207217 | JGI IMG/M metagenome (GOLD analysis project Ga0334887, IMG submission 207217) | Sludge microbial communities from methane-producing bioreactor in Wageningen University, Netherlands - Granular Sludge_18_07-R1 | ecosystem: Engineered > Bioreactor > Anaerobic >...
CCTGCGAGGGCGGCGCCCAGTTTGCCATCGACGACGATCGCGACGCCGACCAGATCTGCGCCATGCTGCAGGCTCAGGGCTATGACCCGGTCTGGAAGGACTGGGACCGGGCGTTTCTGAGCGAGGAGAGCCGATTGGCCAGTTGATGGTTTTTTCTTCAGTCTTCAGCCTTCGGACTGAACTTACCAGGAGGTTCCTGCCCATGACAGGCTGTTCCGCCGCCGATATCAGCATCGGCATCATCGCCAATCCGGCTTCCGGGCGGGATATTCGCCGTCTGGTCAGTGCCGCATCCGGTTTCACCGTGGCCGAAAAGGTCAATATCGTTCGGCGGCTGTGTCTCGGAATGCGTTACATGGGGGTGTCCCGGATTTGCCTGATGCCGGATCTTTCCGGGATTGTCGGCAGTCTCCTGAAACAAAAAGAGCAGGGCTCCCGGGTGCTGGGCGAGCACTGGCCGGAACTGGTGCTGCTGGACATGCCTGTCGAGGAGTCGGCGGTGGATACCCAGCGCGCCGTCGAACACATGGTTCAGTCAGGGGTGCGCGTCATCATTGTTCTGGGTGGGGACGGGACTCATCGGCTGGTGGCCAAACATTGCGGCTCCATTCCTTTGGTGGCTCTGTCCACCGGAACCAACAACGCCTTCCCCCACTACCAGGAAGCCACCGTGGCGGGCATGGCCGCCGGGTTGGTGGGAACCGGCGCCGTCCCCATCTGTGAAGTGACGGAGCGCAACAAGGTGTTGCGGGTCGGCATCAACGATGCCCGCCGGGACCTGGCCTTGGTCGACCTCTGTCTGACGGATGACCGCTGGATCGGGTCGCGGGCCATGTGGCAACCGGAAAAGGTGCGGGAGATCTTCGTTACCTATGCCCAGGCCGACGCCATCGGTCTGTCCGCCGTGGCCGGTCTGGCCAATCCCGTGTCGCGGGATAGCGGCCACGGCCTGCATCTGCGGCTTTGCCCGCCGGGGCAGGGGCGGATGACTTTGTGCGCGCCCATCGCGCCGGGACTCATCGTGCCCATGGGGATTGCCGATCTGCAGATTATTCGGCCGCACCAGCCCTGCAGCCTGACCACGGTCCAGGGTGCCATTTCCCTGGATGGCGAGCGCGAGTATGTCTTTCACACCGGCGATAGTCTGCGCATCTGGCTGGATCTCGATGGACCCTTGACCATCAATGTGTCGCGCACCATGCATCTGGCCGCCGAGCGCGGCATGTTTTCCATGTCCTCACCGACCCTGGCGGTGGAGTCTTCCCTGGCTTGCGGTATGTGCAGTGTCGAGCCGGAGTACTGAAAGGAAGTAAATATTCAGCATCGTGGACGCAGGGTCTCGCGCCGCCCACCCCGAGCCCCTGTGCTGAACGGTTACGAAAGGAATTCGGTATGAGAGCCCATCGCCTCTCCGGCCTTTATCTGATTACCATGCCGGTTGCGGATCTGTTCGAGCGGGTGGAGCTCGCCCTGCAATTGGGGGTACGCACCCTGCAGTACCGGGGCAAGGACGAGGCGCCCGCACGGCAGTTGCAGTTGGCCGGAGAACTGCGGCAACTCTGCCGGCAATATGGTGCCCTGTTCATGGTCAACGACAGTATCCAACTGGCCCGGGAATGCGCGGCCGACGGGGTTCATCTCGGCCAGGGCGACGGCAACGTGGCTGTAGCTCGAAAGGTTCTGGGTGCCGATGCCCTGGTCGGAATGTCCACCCATTGCCTCGCCGAAGCCGTGGCCGCCGAGGAGCAGGGCGCCGACTACATCGGATTCGGCTGCCTGTTTCCGACCGGAACCAAAACCGATACCACCGCCGCCAGCCTCCATGAACTTCCCCGCGTGCGCCGCGCCGTGCGCCTGCCCATCGTCGGCATCGGCGGCATCGATGCCGACAATGCCGGCCGGGTCCTGCAGGCCGGAGCCGACGCCGTGGCGGTCATCTCCGCCGTCATGCAGGCCGCCCATCCGGCCGATGCCATCCGCCGTATCCTGCAAAGCTGCCAAACCGCCTGAAACGCATCCCTCATCCCTCGAAGCCTGCTCCCTGCGTCCCAATCACCAGTCGTCAGCTTTCATCCTTCATCCTTCAGCCTTCAGCCTTCAACCTTCAGCCTTCAGCCTTCAGCCTTCAGCCTTCAGTCTTCAGCCTGCCCTTATAAACCATGGTTTTGCGACAGGTGTTTGATCGACCATGGGACACTTGTCGCATAATTTCCCCGAAGGGTGAGAAGTGTTCGGAGCAGGAGGCATTTCCATGGTGCAAAGACTTCCTGTTTGGGGCTTGTGGCTTTTTTTTGTTGTTGTAAATAGTGTTGAAAAAACAGTGTTTTGTGAGATTTTCGCGGTGCTTTGCCAGAATTTTGGGGTCCTCGATGGAAAATTTGGGAGGGATTGGCACCTGTTGTGCTCTTACAGATTGCCGTCATGCGGGGCAATGAACGCACAGCGGCTTCATTGCCTGGATATAGGAATTTGTAATATCGAGGGCAAAGGAGGTGCTGATTGACGCAGGAAGGCTTGCATGGAGCGGCCATATTCAATCCGTAGTTTTGCTGTAACATTTCAAAGACTGAAGGGAGAAACAGATGAAGGCACAATTGTCCAAAGAAGATCTTCTCAGGGCTTACAGAAAGATGCGCGAGATCCGCGAGTTTGAAGACCGCGTTCATGTCGAGTTCGCCAAGGGGACTCTGCCCGGCTTCGTGCATCTTTACTCGGGTGAGGAAGCGGTTGCCGTCGGCGTCTGCGAACATCTCAACGACTTGGATCGTATCGCCAGCACCCATCGCGGCCATGGTCACTGCATCGCCAAGGGCGTCGATCTGGTGGGCATGATGGCCGAGATCTACGGCAAGCAGACCGGCACCTGCGGCGGCAAGGGCGGCTCCATGCATATCGCCGACCTCGACAAGGGCATGATGGGCGCCAACGGTATCGTCGGTGCAGGTCCCCCTCTGGTGGCGGGTGCCGCTTTGGCTTCCAAGCTGCGCAAGGACGGCAGCGTCGGCGTGGTGTTCTTTGGTGACGGCGCCTCCAACCAGGGCACCAACTTCGAATCCATGAACCTGGCGGTGACTCTGGAACTGCCGATGATTTTCGTGCTCGAGAACAACGGCTACGCCGAATCCACCTCCGTCAAGTACTCCGCCAAGGTCGGCTCGGAAAATATCGCCGACCGCGCCCGCGGTTTCGGCATGCCGGCGGTGACCGTGGACGGCAACGATTTCTTCGCGGTTTACGAAGCGGCCGGCGAAGCCATCGAGCGTGCCCGCAAGGGCGGCGGTCCGACCTTCCTGGAGTGCAAGACCCTGCGCTATTACGGTCATTTTGAAGGCGATGCCCAGACCTATCGTCCCAAGGACGAGGTCAAGAATGCCCGCACCAACAATTGCCCCCTGAAGCGTTTCGGAGCGGCGGCCATCGAGGCCGGACTGGTCGAGGCGGCGGAACTCGAGGCCATCGACAAGGACGTCCTGGCGCTGGTCGAGAAGGCCGTCAAGGAAGCCGAGGCTGCTCCGCAGCCGGATATGAGCGCTTTGCTGACGGACGTTTACGTATCTTACTGACCCCTTGTGACGATTCAGGGTATAGAAAGGAATAAAACGATGGCTAGAAAGATCATGTTCAAGGACGCAATCAACGAAGCCATATGCCTGGAGATGGCGCGCGACGAGTCCGTCATCCTTCTGGGGCTGGATGTGGCCGGCGCCGCCGGTACCGACCAGGAGCGCGATGCCTGGGGCGGCGTGCTCGGTGTTACCAAGGGGATCTATCCCAAATTCCCCGATCGGGTGATCGATACCCCCATTTCCGAGTCCGCCTATATCGGCGCCGCCGTCGGCGCTTCGGCTTGCGGCATGCGCGCCATCGGGGAACTGATGTTCTCCGACTTTTTGGGAGTGTGCTTCGACCAGCTGTACAACCAGGCGGCCAAGTTCCGCTACATGTTCGGCGGCAAGGCCGTGACCCCGGTCACCATCCGCACCATGATCGGCGCCGGTTTCAGCGCCGCCGCCCAGCATTCCCAGAGTCCCTATTCCATGTTCGCCCATGTGCCGGGCCTGAAGAGCATCATCCCCTCCAACCCCTATGACGCCAAAGGGTTGCTGGCGGCCTGCATTCAGGACGACGATCCCTGCGTCTTCTTCGAACACAAGGCCCTCTACACCATGAAGGGCGAGGTTCCGGAAGAGCACTATACCATCCCGCTGGGTAAGGCGAATGTGGTTCAGGAAGGCAAGGACGTGACCATCGTCGCCCTGGCGCGCATGGTGCAGGTGGCCACCCAGGCGGCCAAGGCCCTGGCCAAGGAAGGCATCGAGTGCACCATCATCGATCCGCGCACCATCTCGCCTTTGGACAAGGACACCATCTTCTCCAGCGTTGAGAAAACCGGTCGCCTGGTAGTGGTGGATGAGGACAACGATCGTTGCGGCTTCGCGACGGATATCGTCGGCATGGTGGCCCAGGACCTGTTCCGCTCCCTGAAGGCGGCGCCGCAGATGGTCACGCCGCCCTTCGTGCCGGTACCTTTTGCCGCCAACCTGGAAGCCGAGTATATTCCCAACGCCGCCAAGGTGCAGGCAGCTGTACGCAAAACCCTGGAGTAATCATCATGAGTGAAGCAAGGATCATCGCCCTCACCATGCCCAAGTGGGGGTTGACCATGGAAGAAGGGACCATCGCCTCCTGGCTCATCGAGGAGGGGGACGAGGTGGAGCCCGGCACCGAGATGCTGGAGGTCGAGACGGATAAGATCGCCCAGCCGGTGGAATGCACGGTCAGCGGCGTGCTGCGCCGCAAGATCGGTGAAGAAGGGGAAGTCTATCCGGTGCAGGCCCTGATTGGCGTGATTGCCGGCGCCGATGTGCCTGACGAAGAGATCGATGCCTTTCTGGCCGCTTATGGCGGTGAGGAAAATGAGGGTGCAGAGGAATCTTCCCCTGAGGCCGTCTCGGCTCCCGCCGGGATCCATGAACTGACCATGCCCAAGTGGGGTCTGACCATGGAGGAAGGCACGATTGCTTCCTGGATGCTCGACGAAGGCGATGAAGTGGAACCCGGCACCGAGATCATGGAAGTCGAAACGGACAAGATCGCCCAGGCGGTGGAAAGTACGGTCAGCGGCATTCTGCGCCGCAGGATCGGCGAGGAGGGCGAAGTGTATCCGGTGCAGGCCCTGATCGGTATCATCGCCGAGGCCTCGGTTTCCGATGCCGATATCGATGCCTTTCTTGTCCGACGCAGCGGCGCGGCGGCTCCCGCTGCCGAACCGGAAACTGCGGAAACAATCCCTTCCGCAGCACCGGCAAAACCGACCAGCAAGCCCATGACGGCCATGCGGGCCGCGATTGCCAATACAGTGACCAATTCCTGGACGGTTCCTCAGTTCCCGGTCACCATGGCTATCGACATGGGGGCGGCCAAACAGTTCCGGGCCGAACTCAAGGCCGCCGGCAAGGCCGTGTCCATGAACGACATGGTGGTGAAAGCCTGCGCCACAGCCATCGAGAAGTATCCGATGGTCAACGCCACCCTGGGCAACAAGGAATACATCTTGAACCCCGAGGTGAATATCGCCGTGGCCGTCGGCCTCGACGACGGTCTGATGATGCCGGTTGTCAAAAGCTGTCAGTCTCTTAGTCTGGAAGAGGTGGCCGGCAGTTCCCGGGCCCTGATCGACAAGGTCAAGGCCGGGACCTGCGGCCCGACGGAGATGGCCGGGGGCAACTTCGCCATCTCCAACCTGGGGATGCTCGGGGTCGACCAGTTCGTGGCTCTGGTACCCCCGGGAATGACGGCGATCCTGGCCGTTGGCGGTATCAAGGAAGAAGTGGTCGTGAAGGACGGCAACATGGTCCCTGCCTCAACCATGAAGGTAACCCTGGTAGCCGACCACCGGGTGGTGGATGGATTGTATTCCGCCCAATATCTGGTGGAACTGAAGCGCCTGCTGGAAAACCCGGCGGAACTGCAGGGTTGAGAATGGAACAGCCCGGAGCCGGCATCCGGGTGTAAGTAGGCCCTCCGGGGGCGAGCGCCCTCGGAGGGCCGGCACAAATCCGCCGGTTGGCAAATCAGCATGAACAGGGAGCCAGTCATGGCACTGATGGAAAAAAAGCGCGGTGGCGCCAAAACGGCTCGAAGTTGCATGGACATCGATCAAATTCTCGCCAAACCGGCCTGGATCAAGGCCAAGGCGCCGGCGGCGCCCGAGGTGCGGGAGTTGACAGGCATTCTGCGCAACCACAGCCTGCATACCGTCTGTGAGGAAGCCAATTGCCCGAACCTGGGCGAATGCTTCCAGCGCGGCACCGCCACCTTCATGATCATGGGGGATATCTGCACGCGTCGCTGTCCGTTCTGCGACGTCGCCCATGGTCGTCCCGCGCCCCTGGACGAGCAGGAATCGGAGCATCTGGCGGCGGCCATCCAGGCCATGCAGTTACGGTATGTGGTGATCACCTCCGTCAACCGTGACGATCTTCCCGATGGCGGCGCCGGGCACTTTGCACGCTGTATCGGCGCCATCCGGGCCACCGGCAGCGGTGTCAAGATCGAAATCCTGGTGCCGGATTTTCGCGGACATGTCGAGGCGGCCTTCGAGGGCCTGGCCGGCAACCTGCCGGACGTGTTCAACCACAACCTGGAAACGGTGCCCCGCCTGTATGGCGAGGCGCGTCCCGGCGCGCGCTACGGTGAGTCGCTGCAGTTGCTGCAGCGGTTCAAGGCGCGTTTTCCGGGAATCCCCACCAAGTCCGGTCTGATGGTCGGCCTCGGTGAAACGGACGAAGAAATTCTGACGGTGATGCGTGATCTGCGCGCCCATGGCTGCGACATGCTGACGGTGGGCCAATACCTGCGCCCCAGCCGCCATCATCTGCCGGTGCGCCGCTACGTGACACCTGAACAGTTCGACAAATTCCGGGAAGAAGGCCTGGCCATGGGCTTTGCCCAAGTCGCTTCCGGACCTTTGGTGCGTTCTTCCTATCATGCCGACCTGCAGGCCCGCGAGGTGCTGCAGTAACACCAAGTTTCGGCGTAATCTATTCTGCAGCGGTGTGCAGGGTCCCGTGCCGCCCACGCCGCGGGCCGCATGAACCCATCCCTGGGGTTTGGCCGGCGCCATCCGGGCGCCAGACACCCTCGGCGCGGGCGCCCCGAGACCCTGTACGGCAAAGTTGCTTTTCGACAAAAACCTCGGTTTTTGCACCATAAGGAGAAGATAAATGGCTGAAGACGTTTTTGATCTGGTGATTCTGGGTGCCGGCCCCGGCGGTTATGTCGGAGCGATCCGCGCCTCCCAGTTGGGACTCAAGGTGGCCGTGGTGGAAAATCGCCCGACCCTGGGCGGGGTCTGCCTGAACGAAGGCTGCATCCCCAGCAAGGCCCTGCTGGATTCCAGCGAACACTTCGCGCTGGCTCGGGACAAGTTCGACCTGCACGGCATCGAGATTGCGCCGCCGAAACTGAATCTGGCGCGCATGATGGAGCGCAAGGCAGGAGTGGTCAGCGACCTTACCGGCGGCATCGCCTACCTGTTCAAGAAAAACAAGGTGACCTGGCTCAAGGGTCGCGGCAAACTGATGGGCGCCGGCAGCGACGGCCTGCAGCAGGTGCAGGTGGAAGGCAAGGATGCCGGCGTGGTGCGCGGCAAGCAGGTGCTGCTGGCGACGGGCGGCAAGGTGGCCCGAATTCCCGGCCTGGACGTGGACGGCGAGGTCATCATCGACAATGCCGGGGCGCTGTGTCTGCCGGCGGTGCCGGAACATCTGGTGGTCATCGGCGCGGGCTATATCGGCCTGGAACTGGGTTCCGTCTGGCTGCGTCTCGGTGCCAAAGTGACGGTGGTTGAAATGCTGCCGGTCATGCTGCCCAAATCGGATGGGGAGGCGGTCCAGGCTCTGACCCGATCCCTGAAAAAGCAGGGCATGGCCTTCCATCTGGGAACCACCGTTCAGGGCATCGAGGTGAGCAACGGTCAGGCGCGCATCACCCTGGCCAAGGGGGACAAGGTCCAGGAAATCACCTGCGACAAGGTGCTGTTGTCCGCCGGACGCAAGCCCAACACCGATAACCTGGGTCTGGAAGAGATCGGCGTCGAACTCGACGAACGGGGCTGCATCCGGGTGGATGAGAACTACGCCACCACCGTGCCGGGCGTCTACGCAATCGGCGATCTGATTCCCGGTCCCATGCTGGCGCACAAGGCGTCGGAGGAGGCGGTGGTGTTCGTTGAACGCCTGGTGGGAAAGAACTCCCAGGTGCATTACGAGACCATCCCCGGGGTCTGCTACACCTGGCCGGAGATGGCTTCCGTCGGCCAGACGGAGGAACAGCTCAAGGAGGCGGGGGTGCCCGTCAAGACAGGCAAATTCAACTTCATGGCCAACGGCCGGGCTCGGGCCATGGCCGAGACCGAGGGCTTCGTCAAGGTGCTGGCCCATGCCGACACCGGTCAGGTGCTGGGCGTGCACATCTTCGGTCCGCGCGCTTCGGACATGATTGCCGAAGCCGTGGCGGTGATGAGCTACGGCGGTACCGCCCACGATATCGGCGCCATGTTCCACGGTCATCCGACCCTGGCCGAAGCCCTCAAGGAGGCGGCCCTGGACGTGGACAAGGCCGCGGTTCATTGCTGAGATTCGCCTATCCTGCGGGATCGACGGGTTCCGCGCCATAGGGTTGACGGCGGGCTGCTGCACCACACAAAAATTGCTTCTTCCTCCCCGGCAATCGCGTTGCAGCCCGCCGTCGAACAAGCACCTTCACCTTTTACCAGGGTTAAGTATCTGCGAGACCCTGTTTCCGGGTGGGAGGACCCTCCTAGCCTCCCACCCGGGCTTTTTTCGTCCTGAGTTGATTTAAAAGCTTCCGGAGTGCGCCGTGGAATTGAAGGTCCAGGATTTGGGAACGATCGGCTATGGTCTGGCCTTGGCTCTGCAGGAGGATCTCGTTGGCCGCATCGCGGCGGGCCGGGCGGAGGAAACGCTGCTGCTGCTGGAGCACCCGCCGGTCTACACCGTGGGACGCGGCGGGCACCTGGAAAATGTCCTGGATGAGTCCATCGAGGTGGTGCGCATCAACCGGGGTGGCGACATCACCTATCATGCACCAGGCCAGTTGGTGGGCTACCCGTTGCTGAACCTGGGCCGCCGGGGGCGGGATCTGCATCATTATTTGCGGTTTCTCGAAGAAGTGCTGATCCAGACGGCCGCCCGTTTCGGCGTTGTCGCCAGGCGTGAGGCGGGTCTCACCGGGGTGTGGACGGCCCAGGGCAAATTGGCCTCCATCGGCGCGGGGGCGCGGCGCTGGGTGTCCATGCACGGTTTTGCCCTCAATGTTTCCCTCGACCTGACGGGTTTTCAGCGTATCCATCCCTGCGGCATCCAGGATTGCCGCATGGTCTCCCTGGAGGAGTTGACCGAGGCGCAAATGTCCATGCCGGCGGTCAAGGATACCGTTGCCGAAATCTTCCAAAAGCTGCTGACGGAATGGCTGCCGCTGGCGGAGGGCGTATTCGCTTCGGACCCGTCGTTATGAAACTGGCCCTGAACTGGGAAGTGCAGGGCGAAGGCATTCCACTGGTTGTTCTTCACGGCCTGTTCGGCAGCCTCGACAACTGGCGCTGGATGGCGCAACGACTCTCCGGCGAGTTTCAGGTTTTCAGCGTCGATCAGCGCAATCATGGGCAGTCGCCGCACAGTCCGGTTTTTGATTACCGGGCCATGGTTGAAGACCTGGAAAAATTCCTGGATGACCGCCTATTGGACCGGGTGCACCTGCTTGGACATTCCATGGGCGGGAAGACCGCCATGCTTTTTGCCGCCCATTACTCGGAGCGCATCGACCAACTGCTGGTGGCCGACATCGGCCCCGGTCCGAACCCGCCTCGGCATGATGGGATTTTTGCTCTCCTGCAGGCGTTGCCCCTGGATTCCATGGAGAATCGAGGCGCCGCGGATCGCTGGCTTCGAGAGCGCCTGCCCGACCCCAACCTGCGCGGCTTTCTGCTGAAAAACCTCCAATTGTCACCAGAAGGCCGACTGCACTGGCGCTTCAACCTTCCCGTCCTGCGGCGCAATTACGACCAAATCCTGGAGGCTTTGCCCATTGAAAGGCCGGTCGAGGTTCCAACCCTGTTTCTGCGCGGCGAGCATTCCGATTACCTGTTGCCGACCGCGTTGGAATCCCTGCGGCAGATTTTTCCCCGTTCCCGCATGGTGACTCTGGCCGGTGCCGGCCATTGGCTGCATGCCGACCAACCGCTAGCCTTTCACCATCAGGTCCGCGAATTTCTGCGAGAAAACCCCGGTCCCTAACACAATCCCCCAGTGCCTCTCAGACTCGCCGGCACCTCATGCAGCAGGCCTTGTAAATCTCTCCTTCCGTGGCTGATATCTGCTTTGGTCGATGGTAGACTTGAAGCAGGAAGGGAGGTGGGGGTATTGACGAACAAAAAGCCGACGGAATTCCGCATTGACGAGTTGATCGGACTTTATCAACAGGATCCCGAGCGTTTCGAGGCCTTGCGGGAAGAATGGATTCGTACCACCATCGAGGAATTTCCGGAGGAATATCGACAACGGGCGCGTGGATTGCAGTTTCAGATCGAAATGAAACTGCGAAAGTATCACGACCCCGTGGCGCGCATGCATGCCATGTTCGATATGTTCTGGGACCAGTTCATGGAATTCGACAGGGTGTTGCACGATCCTCAGAGTTGCCTGGAGCAAAGAAGTGGACGGGTGAAAACTGCCAGGGTGTTGGAGTTTCGTAAATCTTTTCGACGGCATTGACCTGAATGCAAAGATCCTGGCCTGCAGGTGTTCAAATACACAGCAGCGTAATGTTGCAGTGCCGGTTGGTTTTTACGAGGTGCCACGTAGCCCGCTGCAATGATCACAGGTAGACTTCAAACATACAGAACATCCAACTCCTTCTTTTGGCACGTTGATTCAACCTCCTGATCAACGTGCCTTTTTTTGCCTTTTCTCAAGGCACTCTGCGGTAACAAAGCCCCGAATCCGCCATTAGATCGCAACAGTCCTCCGGCGCGGGCACCACCTCGATGAGGTGGTAGAGTTCCGTCGGCGCATCCTGGAGGTGGGCCAGGATTTCCTCTTCAGAGTGCCGTTCATCAAAAATCAGGACATCATAACTGGCGTCCAGAATATGGAGATGGGCCGCCAGATCTGCCGACCAACGGTCGCACCAATGGGTCAGGTTTTTGATGATCAGTCCTTTCATAGCCGGACCTCCTTTGTATGCAGTGAGGAACAGGCCCCAGTGGACATGGGTCGGATGGAGTGTCCCGGTCAGTATGAAGCCTTGATTTTATTTTATCGGATTTCAGGCGCTTGCCAACGGCACGGGGGCTGATGATTGTTTCAGGCGGAATAACCGACCGGCAGCCCGGAACGGTCCGGGCTGCCGTGGGAAACGGGATGTGTCGGGGCGTCGATTATTTAAGGTCGCCGCGGATACCGATGGTGATGGTTTCCACGGGAATATCCTTGCCACTGGCAGCCACTGCCTGCTGGGCCAGGGAGACCAGGCCGGCGCAGCAGGGCACTTCCATGCGCACCACGGTCAGGCGCCGGATATGGTTTTGCTGCACGATGGCGGTCAGGCGGTTCAGGTAAGCCTGGCCGTCATCCAGTTTCGGACAGCCGATGAGCAGAGTTTTGCTCTGCAGAATATCCCGGTGAAAATCGGCGTAGGCGAAGGGTGCGCAGTCGGCCGCCAGCAAGAGATCCGCGTTCGCCAGGAAGGGAGCCGTGGGCGGTACCAACTGCAGTTGCACGGGCCAATGGCCGAGATGCGACTGACGGCTGCCGCCGGTGTCCTCCTGGGTCGCCGGCGGTTCCAGGTGGTGCAGGCGGGCCGAGGGACAACCGCCATGGGCGGCGCGGGGCCGGGCCGCCGGCGCGGCGTTGGTCTTGAGGTGGGCGGCCACCTGCTCTTCATCGAAATGATCCGCATTGCGACGTTCGATGGTGATGGCATCCTGGGGGCAGTGCCCCAGACAGGCGCCCAGGCCGTCGCACAGATTGTCCGCCACCAGGCGGGCCTTGCCGTCGATAATCTGGATGGCGCCTTCCGCGCAGGCCGGTACGCACAGACCGCAACCGTTGCATTTCTCTTCGTCGATTTTCACTATTTCACGGATCATGATGGGCTCCCGCTTTAGGGGTGAGGGTTTTTTTGTCCTGATGTGAGGTCATAGTGCCTCAATCGACGCCGATTGAACTTGATGCCGGTCAACATTGCACCATTTTCTCCAACCGCTCGAAGAATTCCCAAACCTGGCCGGCAAACCGGTTGCGGGGTTGGGTCGTCGGTCCGGCTTTGCTATACTGATGTCTCATCATTCATCTGAAACCCATGGCAGGGCAGGGCTCGGCCCGCCCGGGAAGGAGCAGGACATGACGCAACGCAACTTCTTGTTTATCGATGGACAATGGCAGGCTTCCCAGAATGGCGCCACCATCGAGGTCGTCAATCCGGCCACCGAGGAGGTTCTCGCCAGGGTGCCGGCGGGCTGCCCGGTGGATGTGGAACTGGCGGTGGCGGCGGCCCGGGCAGCACTGCCCGCCTGGTCGGCGACACCTGGGGCGCAGCGCGCCGATTATCTGGAGCGCATCGCCCGGGGATTGCAGGATCGCACGGAGGAACTGGCGGCGGTGATTACCGCGGAACTCGGCATGCCGCTGAAGCTGTCCCGCCGCATTCAGGTCGGCCTGCCCATCCAGACCCTGCAGCAATTCGCCGCTTTGGCGCGCGACTATGTTTTTGATGAGCCCCTCGGTGGATCCCTGATCGTACGCGAACCGGTCGGAGTGGTGGCCTGCATCACCCCTTGGAACTATCCCCTGCACCAGATCGCCGCCAAGGTCGCTGCGGCTCTGGCGGCCGGCTGTACCGTGGTCGTCAAACCCAGCGAGGTGGCGCCCCTGGATGCCTTCATTCTAGCGGAAGTCGTCGAGGCGGTCGGCCTGCCGGCAGGGGTTTTCAATCTGGTCAGCGGCCCCGGGCATCCCGTTGGTGAAGCTCTGGCCGGGCATCCCGGAGTAGACATGGTGTCCTTCACCGGCTCGACCCGGGCCGGCCGGCGCATCATGGAACTGGCGGCGGCTTCCATCAAGCGCACCGCCTTGGAACTGGGCGGCAAATCGCCCTCCGTGATTCTGGAGGATGCCGATCTGGCCGCGGCGGTGAAAGCAACAGTGGGCGGCTGCTTCTTCAACAGCGGCCAGACCTGCAGCGCCCTGACCCGGATGCTGGTACCGGAAGACCGCTACCAAGAGGCAGCCGCCTTGGCCGTCGAGGCGGCGCGAGCCTATACGGTCGGCGACCCCATGGCCGGACAGGCTCGTTTGGGTCCGCTGGTCTCCGCCGTTCAGCGTGAACGAGTCAGGGATTATATTCGGCGCGGAATCGCCGAGGGGGCCGAACTGCTGTTGGGCGGCGCAGCGCCGCCGGACGGCCTGGAACGGGGCTATTACGTGCAGCCGACGGTGTTCGGCCGGGTCACGGCCGAGATGAGCCTTGCCAGGGAGGAAATTTTCGGACCGGTGCTGGCTATTCTTACCTATCGGGATGAAGAACATGCCCTGGCCTTGGCCAACGATTCGGATTACGGCCTGGCAGCGGCCGTCTGGTCGGGAGATGAGGCCAAAGCCCTGCGGATGGCGCGGCGGTTGCGGGCCGGCCAGGTGGATGTCAACGGTGCTGCTTTCAACCCCCTGGCACCTTTCGGGGGCTTCAAGCAGTCGGGCTACGGTCGGGAAATGGGCCGCTTTGGGCTGGAGGAATTCCTGGAGGTGAAATCGGTTCAGCGGCCGGGCTAGCTCGGTTTGTCGACGTTAAAAATCGAAGGTTTTCTGCGGTGCCGGCTCGGCGCTTTTGCGGCTGCGGCGGTTGGTTTGCGTCGCCGGGGGGGATGGCGGATCTTCCGGCGGCGCGACGGTGGTGGCACCTGCTTCGTCCTGAACAGGCCGTTGCTGTTCGAGGTGCCGCAGGCGGCAACGGGCCTCGTCAAGTTGCTGCTGCAACCGTTCCAGGCGCTGCTGCCATTCGTGTTGACGATCGCAGGCCGCCGCCTCCATTTGCTCCAATCGGTCCGTCAGTTCCCGGTTGCGCTGTACCATTACGGCCAACTGGGCCTGTGCGGTTTCGGTCTCGGCCATGCCGGCACTTAGCCGTTCCTGCCATTGCTGTTGCAAAGTTGCAGTTTTCTCCAGAATTTCCCGTTGCAGTGCCTTGCGCAACTGGGGCGAGAATTCTCCATGGTCCGCCTGAGAGGCCTCGGGGCGGCCGTGCTGCCAGCATTGCAGGTGCTTCAGGACCGTTGACATGGAACCGCCGGTGCGATGCTGGACGGCGCGTACCGTCAGCCGCTGTCCATCCTTCAGAAGTTCCTGACAGACTTCGGCAACCCGGGCCAAGGTGATACCCTTTCGTGGCATGACAAGCTCCCAAGGCAAGGCGCCGGGGCCGTGGGCTCCGGCGGCAGGAAAACACCCCGATTAGTTTCTTGATAGCCTGCTATTCGGCCAGGGCCAGGATTGCGGCCACATCCGCCGCGCCCAGATCCTGATGCTCGCCAAGGAGAGGCTCCCGGGCGCCGAGACGTTGTTCGATGATGCGACAATCCGCCGGGCTGATTTGGTAATCCCGCAACCTGGTCGGCAGTCCCAGGGTTTCGAAGAAATTCCTGGTGCGCGCCAGAGCGGCGTCGATGGTCTGATCGGTCGTGGTTTCCGTCACGCCCCAGACGCGTCGTGCAAATTGGAGCAGCTTTTCGGCCTTGCGATGGCGCTGGTGGCTGAGCACCGCCGGCAGGACGATGGCCAGGGACCGGGCGTGTTCCAGACCGAACCGGGCGGTCAGGTCATGACCGATGGCGTGGGAGGACCAGTCCCCCGGCACACCGCAGGACAGACTATGGTTGAGGGCCTGGGTGGCGCACCACATGAGGTTGGCGCGCACGGCATAGCCGTCCCCTTCGGAGTGCAGCTTCGGCGCCTCTTCGAGCAGGGTCAGAAGGATGGCCTCGGCCTGCCGATCCTGCAACGGCGCATTCGCCGGGTAGGTGAGATATTGTTCGCAAACGTGAGCGAAGGTATCCACCACGCCGTTGGCAAGTTGCCGATAGGGCAGGGAGAAGGTGGTGTCCGGGTCGAGGATGGAAAAACGCGGATAGAGATGTTCGCTTTTAAGGGGGATTTTCTCTTGGGTCTCAGTGCGGGAAATGACCGCGTTGAGGTTCATTTCCGACCCCGTTGCCGGCACGGTCACCACGCAGCCCAGGGGCAGCGCCGCGCTGACCGGGACCTTTTTCAGCACCATGTCCCAGGGATCCCCCTGGGTATGGGGGATGGCGGCGGCGATGAACTTGGTGGCATCCATGACGGAACCGCCCCCGGCCGCCAGCAGGAAGTCGATGCCGAAGGATCTGGCTTGGGCGACGGCCCGCATGCAGGTCTCATAACTCGGATTGGGTTCGATGCCGCCAAATTCTTCGACCCGATGATGGCGCAGCGCCGCCATCACCTGGTCGTAAACGCCGTTGCCCTTGATGGACCCGGAGCCGTAGAGCAGCATGACTCGGGCCCGGGCGGGCACCAGTTCCGCAAGGCTGGCAATTGTCCCCCGGCCGAAGATGATTTTTACCGGGTTGTGAAAAACAAAATTCTGCATCTTGCGCCATAACGGTTAAGATTAGAAAAGACGTGACGTCTCCGGTCGTGGCACAGTTCGCACGGCCTCGGTCTGGTGGCAGCATCTAATGCTTTTCAAGTATAGGGAAAAGCGGTCAGGGTGGCAAGGCCGTCGACCGGAGAGCATGCCCAACCGGCGCGCCGGCGCAGACCACCCCACCCATTAAGGAGGCAAGCGGAATGATCATGGAGGCTCCTGCACGTTCTGCGGAACAGGTCCTGGTCGGCCTGGATTTTGAAGAGGCCGGCATGGCTCTGAGCCCTCCACCCAAGCCACAAGCGGCCCTGATTGTCAAGGAACGGTCCGCTGCCATCCGCCTGCTGGGTGACAAACCGCCGGCCGTTCGGGTCGGTCTGCTGTTGGAAAAGGGCGTCGGAGTCCTGGTGGTTCTGATCAAGGCCGGTCAATACGCTGCACGCATCTATCCCATCTGGTGCAACCCGCGCCGGCCGTCGGATCAGACGGTGCTCGCGGTTCTTTCGGGGCAACCCTTTGTCGGGGTGCAATTTTACGGCAGCAGCGGCCGGCGCGAGCGTACCTTTATCGTTGAAAATCCCTGCCCGGCGTTCCGGAGCCGCTGGCAACAGGCTTTGGAACGCTGTCTGCCCTGGTCCGATGAGGAATTTGGCAAAGCGGTGCGCTCCATTCTGGCCCGGCATGGCGGCTCCGCCAATCTCTGGGAAGCCCTTTGATGATGGCACAATATCCCCTGGCAGGCCGCATGGAGGTTATCTGGGGCGACATCACCAGCCTGCGGGTGGATGCGGTTGTCAATGCCGCTAAAGGCTCCCTGGAGGGCGGAGGAGGAGTCGATGGTCTGATCCATTGGGCGGCCGGTTCCAAATTGCTGGAAAGCTGTCGGCGATTGGGCGAATGCCCCATGGGGGAGGCGCGCATTACCCCCGGGTTTGATTTGCCGGCGCGCTTCATCATTCATACGGTGGGCCCCGTGTACGGCCTCGATCCGGAGCCGGAACGGATACTGGCCGACTGTTATCGCAACAGCCTGCGCCTGGCCATCGATCATGGCCTGCGCACCATCGCCTTTCCCGCCATCAGCTGCGGCAGCTATCGTTTTCCGGTGGACCGGGCCTGTCCCATCGCCATCGGCACCGTTGCGGACCTTTTGCGGCGGGAATCCTTGCCGGAGAAGGTGCTGTTCGTCGTGCATTCTCTGGAGCATTATGAAATCTATCGGACGGTTTTGCAGGGCATCCTGGATGGGGAAGAACCGTAATTCTCCCTGTGATGGGATCTGGTGATGTACCTGCCACCAGCAGCAGGTGGTCTTTATCGTAATCGTAGTATGGCTCGACCGTCATTACGATCATGACAACGACAACCGTTCGCGCACAAAAAAAGGCCGTCCCGCGCCGGACGAAGTACGGACGAGACGGCCTTGGCAAACTGCGAAGCTCGAAGAGGGGCTTGGTCAGCAATCGGTCAGAGGGCACCGCCGATGAAGACCATGACGAACAGGGCCACGGTTTCAATAACGCCGAGGGCCATCAGGTAGTTGCCGAAACCCTTGCCCGTTTCCGCCAGGGCATCCGAGGCGCCGGCGCCGGCGCGGCCCTGCAGCCAGGCCGACATGGCCATGGCGGCGCCACCGAGGATGCCGGCCCCCAGGCAGGCAGGCCAGGCGGCCGGATTGGCCAGGGCGGCGTTTTTGATGGTGTTCATCAGGATCATGCCGTAGATGGTCTGGGAGAGGGGGGCGCCGACGAAGGCGACCAGCAGAAAGGGCGCCGCCTTGCTTTGCGCATAGCATTTCTTCCAGGCGCCGATGGCGGCCAGGGCCGCGGCACCGGTGCCGAGGGCCGAGCCGATGGCGCCCAGGGCCAGGGCTGCGGATGCGCCGATATTGCCGATCGAGGATGCCAATTGCGGATCCATGTGTGTCCTCCTGTTAACGTGAAATGAAATTACGGGGAATCCTCAGGGTTTTTTTTCAGGGGACGGTAGGGAATACCGGCCCATTCCATGCCCAGATGCCCGGAAAATTCCAGCATGTTGAGCCGCACGCCGTGAACCAGCACGCCCATGGCGCCCAACAGAATGTTGAGGCCGTGACCCAGCACCAAAATGACCGCCATGGCCAAGCCCTTCCAGAACGGCGCCAGTTCCAGCCCCAGAGCCATATCGTTGAAGCTGGTGGCTACCGCCACGGTGGCGGCGCTGACGGCGAACAGCCGGATATAGGACACCAGGTCGACAAAGCTGTTGATGATGTTCATGGCCAGGGAGCCGAGGCCGCCGGCGATGGCCTTGAGGGGATTGTAGCTGGGCTTGGAGAACAGCACCACCGCCGCCATGCCGGGACCGAACAGGCTCCAGAGCAGGCTGTTGGGGATTTCCTGACCGAGCACCATCTTGCCGGCGAGGAAATAGTTGCCCATGAACACCAGCACCCAGCCCAGCTCGCTCAGAGCGCGGGCTCTCCGGCCGATGAGCAGGGCGTTCCAGAGATGGGCCAGGATCAGGTGGATGGCACCGAGGCCGAAACAGAGTTTCTGGACGTTGGTTTCCTGGGCCAGGCCTTCGATGAGAGCGACGCTTTGCTCGCCGCCGGTCCAGCCGAAGTAGGTGCCGGTCAACACCCCCCAGATGATGGTGCCCACGGCCAGTTCGCCGAACAGCCAGAAGGGTGCCTTGGGCGCATGGGGGAATTTTTTGCGCAGCAGCAAAGTGAGGATGAGGAAAATGGCGCCGTAGCCGGCATCGCCGATGAGAATGGCGAAAAACAGGGAAAAAAATACCAGGAACCAGGCACTGATATCGATCTCGTGATAGCCGGGGATCACCCCCAGGCCCTGGAAGATGAGCCGCACCGGTTCCACCCAGCGCGGCAGGCGCAGCAGAGTGGGGATATTCTTCTCATGCGCATCCGGATCCCGGACCAGCAAGCCCCAGCCGTGGCGGCGGGCCGCCTGCCAGAGAGGATCGCACAGGCTTTCCGGTACATAGCCCTGCAGGTAGGCCAAGGTGCCGTCCTGGCCCATGCCGTCGCGGGCTTCGCAGAACTGGATGCGGGTCGCCAGGGATTCCAGAACCTGATCCAGCACGGAGCGGTGCTGTGCCAGATCCAGCAACCGTGCGCGCGTTTCAGCCTGAGATTGATCCAAATCCCGCAGTTCCTGTTCGAGGCCGGCCACATCACCGGCTGCGGGTAGGGGAATGAGATCCATGGGCAGGCTGACGCCTCTTGCGACCAGGGCGGCATAGTAGCTGACCTTGTCCCGGGTGGAGATTTCCTGCAGCAGGCTCCCCTCCGGCAGGGCGGGCCGGCTGCCTTGCGGCGCCGAGAACAGGACCAACTCCAGGCCCCGCTGCTGCAGGGGGTGCAATGCGGCCGGGTCGAAACCGCCCCAGGGTTGCAGGGTCTGCAGGCGTTCCTGACAGTTTTTTTGTTGCTTGCGCAGCTCGGTTTGACGACGATCCGCGGCATGGATGGCCGCCATCAGGTCCGGAGCCGACGGCACCGTTGCCGCCTGGGTTGCCGTGGCGCTTCGGCCGGCCGGCAGATCCGGCAGCATGGCCAGGGTTTCTTCGATCTCTTCCCGCTGCTCCAGCAGTTTTTTCAGCTGCTCCGATTCCGCCATGCGCACCGGTTGCACGTGCACGATGCCCAAAGCGGCGAGCTGCTCGATGGTCGTGCGCCGCTCCGCGGCCAGGCAGACCACCGTTATTTTTTTCATCGGTTCAATCATGGTCGACTCTACCCCTGTTCAGGGCTCCCGTGGTTGCCATCAGGTCGCCGCGGCCCGGGCCGCGCACTTGGCTTTGGCGATCTTGGCCCGGCCAACGGCGTTGGACTGCTGATCCGCGAGGAAGATCTGGATCTGGCGGATGTTGTCCTCGGTTTCCGGAATCTTGACCTTCTCGAACAGGTTGACGCGCTGGGTGGTCACCTGCAGTTCGCGCTCGATGGCTTCGAGTTGTTCAGTGAGCAGTTGCTGACGCAGGCGCAGCACCGTCAGGCGTTCCACCGCCGCCAGCAACTCGTCATGCCACAAGGGCGCGGCAAAAAGATCCTGCTCGCGGATTTCAAAGTCCAGGCTCTCGAACACCGGGGTGTCGATACCGGCGATGTTGCGCACCGAGGTGCGCCAGGTATTGACCTGGTACAGTTCCTGGAGGTTTTCCATTGGGGTGCCACCCAGTAAGGCGATCCACACTTCCAGTTCCGATTCAAAACCGCGGATTTCCTTTTCCAGATCCTGCATTTCCAGCTGCACCCGGCGGATCTCCATCTGCAACTGCTGCTTCTTCAGCTTCAGGGTGGGCAGATAGCGCAAAAAGCGCTTCAGCGCATCGCGTTGCACCTTCAGTTCGGTTTTGGTCAGTTTGATCTTGGCCATGGCGCTCGGTTCCGGATTCGGCAGGCGTTATTGGGCCTTGGGCCAATATTGGGCAATCAGGTCGGACTTGATGCCGGTTTCGGCCGGTTCGAAACATTCGGCCAGGGTGGTCCAGCCCAGGTCCAGGGCCTTTTCCAGGGGAATATTGACGCTCAGATCCATCATGCGCGCCTCGAACAAATCGCCATATTTGAGCAGTTTGGTATCCCATTCCGAAACCCGGAAACCCATGGCCCGCTTTTCCTGGGCCTCACGGAAATCGGCATAAAGGCGAATCATGGTATCCATCAGGGCCCGGTGATCGGACCGCGTGGCATCGTTGACCTGCTGTTTCAGACGGCTCAGGGAGCCGAAGGGCTCAATGCGCCCCTGCTTCAGATAAAACTGGCCCTCGGTGATATAGCCGGTGTTGTCCGGCACCGGATGGGTGACGTCGTCGCCCGGCATGGTGGTGACCGCCAGCACGGTGATGGAGCCGGCGCCTTCGAAATCAACCGCCTTTTCGTAGCGGGACGCCAACTGGCTGTAGAGGTCGCCGGGATAGCCGCGATTGGAAGGGATCTGCTCCATGGTGATGGCGATTTCCTTCATGGCGTCGCAGAAGTTGGTCATGTCCGTCAGCAATACCAGGACCCGCTTGTTTTCATTGACCGCGAAATGTTCCGCCACCGCCAGGGCCATGTCCGGCACCAGCAGGCATTCCACCACCGGGTCGGAGGCGGTGTGGATGAAGAGGATGGAACGGGACAGGGCGCCATGTTTTTCCAGGGTCTGGTGGAAAAACAGGTAATCGTCGTATTTCAGCCCCATGCCGCCGACCAGGATCAGGTCGACCTCGGCCTGCATGGCGATGCGTGCCAGCAGATCGTTGTAGGGTTCGCCGGCCGAGGAAAAGATGGGCAGCTTCTGGCTTTCGACCAGGGTGTTGAACAGGTCGATCATGGGCAGGCCGGTGCGAATCATGTTGCGCGGCACAATGCGCCGTGAAGGATTCACGGAAGGTCCGCCGATTTCGATCTGGTTGTCCGACAGGGGGGGGCCCGCATCACGGGGCTCACCGGAACCGTTGAACACCCGGCCGAGAAGATTGGCCGAAGCGGAAACCCGCATGGGATGGCCCAGAAAACGTACCCGGCTGTCCGTGGCGATGCCCCGGCTGCCGGCGAAGACCTGCAGGGACACGCGGTCGCCGTCCAGACGGATGACCTGCGCCAGGGAGGTGCCTTGATCGCTGACCACCTCGGCCAGGGAGTAGTAGGGCACGTTGGGCGCCAGGACGGTGATGACGTTGCCCGAGATCTGGACAATATGATGGTAGAATTTTTTCATGAACGCCTCTTTGCTGCAAGAAGTTCATCGATGCGTGACTCGGCGGCGCGGAATTCACCGGAATCCCATGGGGTATAGTGCCAGTCGATGAAAAGTTGGCGCAGATTCTGGAAGAAACTGCGGGCTTCGCCGTGACTGGCCAGGTCGAATTGCCCTTCGATGACGCCGAGTACCTTCTCGAACAGGTAATTCTGCCGCTCCGCCGAACAGGCCGCATCGATGGCGTCGAAGGAGTTCTGCTGCAGATATACGGAATCGAGGAATTCGCTTTTCAGAAACAGGGTGAAGTCCTCGACCGGGGTGCCTTCCTCGCCGACCACCTTCATCATCTGATTGATGTCATTGCCCTGCTGCAGGACGGTGCGGGCCCGCCGCACTTTTTGCGAGGGCACTACCGGATGGTATTTGCTCCAGCTGTCGAGGGGATTGATGGCCGGGTAGCGGCGGGCGTTGGCCCGGTCCCGGGACAGACCGAGGAAACCGCCGACCACCTTCAGGGTGCCCTGGGTAACCGGTTCCTCGAAGTTGCCGCCGGCGGGGCTGACCGCGCCGCCGATGGTGATGGAGCCGAAGCTGGCGTCGTTGAGTTCGACCAGGCCGGCCCGTTCGTAGAACCCGGCGATGCGCGTTTCCAGGTAGGCGGGGAAGGCCTCCTCGCCGGGGATTTCCTCCAGACGACCGGACATTTCACGCAGGGCCTGGGCCCAGCGCGAGGTCGAATCGGCGAGCAACAGAACATGCAGGCCCATCTGGCGATAATATTCCGCCAGGGTCACGGAGGTGTAGATGGAGGTTTCGCGCGCCGCCACCGGCATGGAGCTGGTGTTGCAGATGATGATGGTGCGGTCCATCAGGCTGCGGCCGGTGCGCGGATCTTCCAGTTCAGGGAATTCGGTGAGCACTTCGACCACCTCGCCGGCCCGTTCGCCGCAGGCCGCCATGATCACCACGTCGACTTCGGAGTAGCGCGACAGGCTGTGCTGCAGAACGGTTTTTCCTGCGCCGAAGGGGCCCGGTACGCAGAATGTGCCGCCCTTGGCCACGGGAAAGAAGGTATCGATGACCCGTATCTGGGTAACCAGGGGATCGACGGGAAGATGCTTTTTTCGGTAGGCGTCGATGGGAATTTTTACCGGCCAGCTCTGTACCATGGTCATCTGGCGCTCTTCGCGGCCGTTGCTGAGACGGGCGACCACGTTGTCCACGGTCAGGTAGGAGGTCGGAGCAATCCAGACCACCTGCCAGGTCCCGGGCCAGGCGAAGGGCACCATGATCCGGTGTTGGAACAGGCCCTCGGGAACGGTTCCGACCGCATCGCCGGCACTGACCACGGCGCCGACCTGGACCTGCGGAGTAAAAGCCCATTGCTGCTCCCGATCCAGGGGGTCCAGGTACAGGCCGCGCTGCAGAAAGAAGCCGGCCTGTTCCGCCAGTTTCGGCAGCGGATTCTGCAGACCGTCGAAGACCTTGGTCAACAGGCCTGGCCCCAGTTGGAGAGAGAGCAACTCTCCGGAAAACTCCACCCCGTCGCCGATTTTGATGTCGCGCGTATCCTCGAAGATCTGCAGGTCGGCTTCTTCGCCACGTACCCGGATGACCTCGCCCTTCAGACGACAATTGCCGGTCAGAACGTAGGCAACCTCGTTCTGGATGACCGTGGTTTCGTAGCGGACGCTGACCATGTTGCCATTGACGCCGACAACCTTGCCTTTTTTATATTGTTTCCTGACCATTTGCTCTCCTGGAATCGAAGTAACAGGGCATTGCAGGGTTAATCCGGACCGGATTAGTTGGGCCGCCGGATTTCTGTAATCCGGTGGTCGTCGGCCAGGTTACGGCTCGACGAGGGTACGCACCCGGCGCGCTTCTTCGCGGGCCTGGTCGACCAGCGCGTTCAAGACCTCGCGCCCTTGGTCGCTGGAGAAGGCCTGCCATTTTTCCGCAATCAGCAGGCGTAGCCGATAAACCACCAAAGCGTCCACCGAAAAGTTTTCACCAATCAGGGGTTCATCCAGCAGTTCCCAGCGGATGGCATCCAGTTGCCGCTCCCGTTCCAGGGGGTTCGGCGCCCCCAAGGCCTTGTGCAGCTGGTGGTCGAGGCTGGGGAAGACGTCCTTTTCCGGGCGCCGCCAGCGGTCGACCTGGGTCGTTTTCTGACTTCTGGCCCGCAGCAGGTAGTTCCGGATGTGGGTTTCCATGCCGTACCAGAAGCGCTCGGCGGCGAACCGTCCTGGTTCCTCAGGTGCCAAAGAGACCGCCGCCAGTTGTTCGGCCAGGGCCTGCCCCGCCTGTTCGGCCACCAGTTCCAGGAAGCGGGCCGAGGACAGAAAGGGAGTGACGCCGAATCTCAACAACGGCAGCGAACTGATAAGGAAATAATATTGCGTGGCCATGGTCAGACTTTAAGCAGGGCGACCAGTTTCGGGCTCAGAAAGGTTCCCATTGCCTCGGCCAGGGCTTCATCGCTGAAGTCGTAAAGGATTTCCTCCCCTTCCAGACGCAACTGGAAACCGCCCCGGATGCCCGGCGCCGGTGCGATGGAGCACTGTTTGACCAGATTATCCGCCAACCGGGACTTCAGTGCCGCTTCAAGCTCTTGACAGCGGTCCGCCGGCAGCAGCACCTCCAGGCTGAAGCTGTCCGTGCCCGCGGCCTGATAACTCTTGATGATATCGCCTAGGACATCGGCAATCGCTGCAGGGCTCAGAGCCTCGCCGGCCAGGTCCTGGAATACGGTCTGCATGCGGGTCTGCAACTCGTGCCGCAGACCGAGAAGAGTGTCGCGTGCCGCCAGACGCAAGGCTTCCTTGCCATGATTGACCAGGTTGTCGGCTTCTTTCCTGGCACGGTTGACAATTTCATCGCCTTCGGTTTTGGCCCGCTTGAGGATCAGGTCCGCTTTGGCCTGGGCATCGGCGATGATCTTTTGGGCTTCGTCCTCGCCGCTTTTGATGCCCTCTTGGTGGATGCGATTGAGAAAAGACTGGAGTTCTTCGGCCATGGTTGACTCCTTGGCGGCTGGGCATGTATCGGCAGTTATAGTGATGAACAAGATGAGCAGGGTGGTGCTGTGAATGGCCCGGAGAGCAACATTCATGGGTGCCAGTAAATCGCGGGAAAACTATCACAATCGAAAGGTTCATGCAAGATTTTTCAAAGGTATGAATGCCCTGTAAAAGCTCTTTATCATGCAACATTTCTGGGAAAACGGTTGCCTGCACCAAGTGTTGCGGCGGCGTCCGCCGATGGTGGGGGAAGAGCCGAAAAATATGGAAATTCGGCAATTAGTTTCGATAAATTTGCATTGATTTATAATGCGGCTTGCGATAGATTCACATTTGTAAACTAAAATATGCTTAAGGAGGCTTGTTATGCAGTTGAACTGGGTCCGTCGCCAAAACCGGGATTGGTGCGATCTTTTCGGTCTCGATCTGGAGCAGCCTTATTTCGAAAATCGTACCGGTGTGTATGTCATCTGGTGGGAGCAACCGGCATTGACGGTGGCTCGCGTGGGTCAGGGAGTGCTTCGGGATTCATTGCGGGCACACCAAAGGGATGCCTGCCTGCAGAGAGAGGCTCATCGGCCCCTGCTGGTAACCTGGGCCTGGGTGCCGGGTGCCAAGCTCGATGGGGTAGTGGCCTATCTCACCCGGACCCTCAGGCCCCTGCGAAGCGGGTCCATCGCGCCTGCGGCGCCGATTACCGTTCAGTTGCCTTGGTGATTCTTCCTATTTTAAAATTTAAAAATTTTAATCACAGGTTTGACAATCCTTCCAGAGTCTGGTATATTCGATTAAAATTAATTCTGGAAGGAGAAAAATGACTTATTCCAAGTTTCAGAGGCATATCGCAGAGCAGATAGGAAGTTATGACACCTTCAAGGAACACTGGCTCGATTGGCGGTGGCACATTCAGCATTCAGTCCGTGATGTCGCTACATTCGAAAAGGTGACGGGTATAAAGCTGGAAGATGAGTTTAAAAAGAATGTATCCCGTACCATCGAAAAATTTCCCCTCGGCATAACCCCCTATTATCTCTCGCTGATCGACGTTGACGACTACTATAACGATCCGGTCTTCAAACAGGCATTTCCCGTGCCCGAGGAACTGATCGTCGAGCCTCACGAAATGGCTGATCCTCTGGCCGAGGACCAGGACAGTCCGGTGCCGGGGATTACCCATCGTTATCCGGATCGGGTGCTGTTTCACGTCAGCAATGTCTGCGCCATGTACTGCCGGCACTGTACCCGCAAGCGCAAGGTGGGGGATGTAGACTCCATCCCCGGCAAGGAGGAGATCGAACGGGGGTTGGCCTATATCGCCGAACACCCCGAGGTGCGCGACGTGCTGCTGTCCGGCGGGGATCCGCTGATGCTCCCGGATGCCTACCTGGATTGGATCCTGACCGCCCTGCGGAATATCCCCCATGTGCAGATTGTCCGACTCGGTACGCGCATGCCCGTGGTGCTGCCCTATCGCATCACCGACGAACTGGTGGCCATGCTGCGTCGGCATCATCCCCTGTGGATCAATACCCATTTCAACCATCCCCGAGAGTTGACCGCATCGGCCCGTCAGGCTCTGGCCCGGTTGGCCGACGCCGGCATCCCTCTTGGCAACCAGACGGTACTGCTGTCCGGTGTCAATGATTGCCAGCGCATCATCCGTTCCCTGGTGCACAAGCTGGTGGAGAACCGGGTCCGCCCCTACTATCTCTACCAGTGCGATCTGTCCGAGGGGTTGACACATTTTCGCACGCCTGTCGGCAAGGGCATCGAAATCATGGAGAGCCTCATCGGGCATACCAGCGGCTTTGCCGTGCCGACCTATGTCATCGATGCGCCCGGCGGCGGCGGCAAGATTCCTCTCAACCCCAATTACCTGATCTCCCTGTCCACCAACAAGGTGGTGTTGCGCAATTTTGAGGGGGTCATTACGACTTATCAGGAACCCAACAGCTACGAACCCATTTTCTGCAACCGGCAATGCCGTGACTGCCGACTGCAGCTCAAGCTTGAGGATGCCGAAGAATCCAAGGCCACGGGCATTGAACTGCTGTTGTCCGATTACGATCCGACCATCTCTCTGACTCCCGAGAACAACTCACGCATGGAAAGGAGAGGCGAGGATGGCTGATCGGCTGGAACGGTGGGGTCGCTCCGTACTTCAACACGGTCCGGCCAACGACCGCATCTATCTGATGAAATTGGCGGCGGAGGATTGCCCGGGCATCCTGGATGACCTGGAGCGACTTGCCGGGGCACGGGACTATGGAAAGATTTTCGCCAAGGTTCCGCAACCCCTGACGGAGCCCTTTCTGCAGCGCGGTTACCGGCTGGAAGCCCGGATTCCGGGAATGTTCAAGGGGGAAGCGGATGGCGTGTTTCTCGGCAAATTTTTCAAGCCGGAACGGGAGCGGGAGGCGCGGCCCGAAGTACTTGCGGACATTCTGAAAACCGCCCGGGGCCGGCAGGGAACCGGCCGGCAGCCGATGGCGGAAGGGGAACAGGCCTTTCGGTTGCGGCCGTTGCAAAGCGACGAGGTCGCCGAGGCGGCGGAGCTGTACGGCAAGGTGTTCGACAGCTACCCCTTTCCCATTCACGATGCGGATTATCTGCGGGAAACCATGGCCACTCATGTGCGCTATGTCGGTGCCTGGCAAGGAGGGAAGCTGGTCGCGCTTGCTTCAGCGGAATTGTTCGCGGACGGGGGACATGCGGAAATGACCGATTTCGCCACCCTGCCCGAGTCCCGGGGGCAGGGCCTGGCCGGTACCCTTCTGGCCAGGATGGAAGACATGGTGCGGCGGGAAGGCATCCGCACCGCCTATACCATCGCCCGGTCCTATTCCTTTGGCATGAACATCACTTTCGCCCGGGAAGGGTATGAATACGGCGGTACGTTGCGCAACAACACCCAGATCTGCGGGCGACTGGAGAGCATGAACGTCTGGTACAAGCCTCTGTGAGAGGCGGGCCGCATGGCTGCCGCGCCGGTCAGCGGCGGAGTTTTTGCTTCAGCGCCAGAATGCGGCGATAGGAGTGTTCGATGCGTTCCCGGCTGACGGCTCCCCGGGCGACCAGTTCCCGGATTACGTCGATGGTGCGGGCCGTGGTTTCGGCGCTGCTGTCGGCAATCAGCAGGATGTCCACGCCGGCATGGATGGCCCGCTCCACCGCCTCGGCATGGGTGTAGTGGCGGGTGATGGCGCCCATGGTCAGATCGTCGCTGAGCACGACCCCGTCAAACCCCAGTTCGCCGCGCAACAGCCCGTCGATGACGGGGCCGGAGAGGGTGGCGGGATGTTCCGGATCGAGCCGTCCGTTGAAGACGTGGGCGGTCAGCACCACGTCGGCCAGCCCTTCGCCGATCAGCTTGCGGTAGGGCAGCAACTCGTCCGCCGACCAGGTATCGGTCACATCCACGAAGCCGTGATGGGAGTCTCCGGCGGAACTGCCGTGGCCCGGAAAGTGTTTCAGGGCGCAAAGCACACCCTCGGCGTGATGGGCCAGGATCACCTGTCGGGCATGGCGGTAGACCCGCTCCGGGGCTTCGCCGAAGCTTCGTTCCAGCCCGCCGATGACGGGGTTGTGACGATTCCTGTCCAGATCCACCACCGGGCTCAGGTTGAGGTTGACCCCGGCGCGGCGCAAGGTGCGGGCGATGATCGCCGAGCGATCATGGGTCAGGGCCGGATCGTTGCGCTGCCCCAGGTATTGAAAGGAGTCGGTGGCGGGAAAGCCGAACTCCTGTTTCAGGCGCACGATGCGGCCGCCTTCCTGGTCGATGGCGATGAGCAGGGGGATGGCCGCGGCCTTCTGCAACCGGGTTGTGAGGGCCCGCAGTTGCGTCGGAGACTCGATGTTGCCGGCGGGTTTTTGAGCATTGCCGCCGTAATTGAACAGGATCACTCCGCCCAGGTTGCGTTGCCGGATGTCCGCCAGAATGGGATGGTCGGCGGGCAGGTGTGAGCCCTGGAAGGCCACCATCAACATTTGGCCGATTTGGGCTTCCAGGCTTGGGCGCGGCGGTTCCGGGCTCGATGTTGCGAAAGGGCTGGCCGGCACCAGGCAGAACAGGGTTGCCAGTGCGGCCGCCAGCAGGCGGAGCAGGGGGCGCTTGGCCGCGGATACGGGGCGGATTCGGGGCTCAGACACAGTAGACTTCTTCCGCCGTCAGGGTGGCCACGCCGGCGGCGGTAAACAGCTGACGGGCATGTTCGGTATGTTCCACGTCGATGATCAGAATCGCCGTCTGGCCATCGCCGAGCACCGTTCCGTAGGCATTCTGGACATTGATGCCGGCATTGGCGAGCAGGACCAGCATGTCGTGCAGCGCCCCCGGGCGGTCCGCCATGCGCACCACGACGATTTCCCGCAATACCGCCGGATGACCCGTTTCGGACAAATGTCGACAGGCCTCCTGCGGGCGATCGACAATCAGGTTGAGAATCCCCCAGCCCGCCGTACTGGTGGCCAGGGTCATGGCCCGGATGTTGATGCCCTTGTCCTTGAGCACCGCGGTGACTTTTTCCAGTCGACCGGGCTTGTTTTCCAGGAAAATCGACAATTGATGCGCAATCATTGATCCCTCCTCGTTGCGGGGCCGACTGCCTGTCGTTTCAGGCGGCCGCCCCGCTTTCCATTTGCCGTCGGCACGTCACGCCTGCCGCTCATCCCGAACCCGGACTGCCTTGCCTTCACTCTTGGGCAGACTGCCCGGTTCCACCAGTTGCACGGTGGGGGTCACCAGGATTTCATCCCGAACCTCGTGCACGATCTGGCGGGCCAGCTTTTCCAGGGCGGCCAGGTCGCCGGTAAACCAGGCGGCCTGCATTTCGACCTGGATGGTGATCTCGTCGACCCCGTTCCGGGTCTGCAGCAGAATAAGATAATCCGTCCCGACCTGGGCAAACCGCATCAGGATTTTTTCGATCTGCATGGGGAAAATATTGCACCCCTTGACGATGAACATGTCGTCCGTGCGGCCGCTGATGCGATCGATGCGTCGATGGTTGCGGCCACAGGGGCAGGTTCCGGGTAAAAAACGGGTCAGATCCCGGGTCCGGTAGCGTACCAGCGGCATGGCCTGGCGATCCAGCGTGGTAAACACCAGTTCTCCGACTTCACCCTCGACCACCGGTTCCAGGGTCTGGGGATGGACGATTTCCGTCAGAAAACAGTCCTCCCAGACATGGAGACCGTTCTGGCAGGTGCACTCGAAGGCCACTCCCGGGCCGTTCATTTCCGACAGGCCGTAGGAGTTGAAGGCCTTGACACCGAACAGGTCCTCGATACGCCGGCGCTGTTCTTCGGTATGGGGTTCCGCGCCGATGACGAACAGGCGTAAGGCCGTGTCGCGAGCGGGGTCGAGCCCCATCTCGGCGAAGGCGGTATGCAGACGGAACAGGTAACTGGGAATAGTGTGTACGGCCGTGGTGGCGAAGTCCTGCATCAGCCGAATCTGGCGGGTAGTGTTGCCGGCCGCTGCCGGGATGACCAGCGCGCCGAGGCGTTCGGCGCCGTACTGAAAGCCCAACCCGCCGGTGAACAGGCCATAACCGCAGATGTTTTGGAAAACATCCGTGTCGCGCACCCCGGCGCAATACAGGGAGCGGGCCACCAGGTTGGACCAGCTGTCCAGATCGTGCCGATTATGAAATATGACGGTCGGATTCCCGGTGGTGCCGCTGGAGCAGTGCAAACGCACCGTATCCTTTTTGTCCACGGTCAGAAAACCGTAGGGGAAGTGGCTGCGGAGATCTTCCTTGGTGGTGAAAGGCAAGCGTCGAATGTCTTCCACGCTGCGGATGGAATCGGTGCTGATGCCGCACTTTGCGAACAACGCCCCGTAAAACGGCGAGCGCTCCGCGTGGGCAATGGTGTCGCGCAGGCGTTGAGCCTGCAAGGCGCGCAGGGTCGGGAGGTCGGCCTGTTCGATATGGGGATTCCAGTACATGGTCGGCAAGATTCCTTTCCGGTGAAAATTGCTCGGTTTTGACCTGCGTGCCGGCCCGCCTCACCGTCGGCGGTTAACCTTCGGAGGGGCGTGTGCTGGAGCGGTCTTTTCGAACGCAGGCGACCTTAGCAGATTTTTGTCCCGAATGGTAGTTTTGCCGATTTGAAACAGGAGGCGGCGCCGCCTTGCCCGAATGAATCACACCAGAAAAGCGAAAGCCCTCGTTATCGAGGGCTTTCATTCTTCTAGAAGAAACGGCGGGCCCCGAGAAATCTCTTCGAAAAGCCCGGCCTCTGTAGTTCGGCCACTTTTATTTCGTCGTTGCGCTGGGGTGCATGGACAAATTTGCCGTTGCCCACATAGATGCCTACGTGGCTCACCTGGTTGTCGTGGCCGAAGAAGACCAGATCGCCATCGGCAAGGTCGGTCTCCGGGATCATTTTTCCGGCTTTGAACTGTTCGGCCGAGGTGCGGGGAATGTTGATGCCGCAAAGATAATAGACCGCCTTGACGAATGCGCTGCAATCCAGCCCCTCAACAACCGTATTGCCGCCCCATTTATACGGGATGCCGACAAAGCGTTCCGCGGTGCGGGCCGCTACCTCGCCGAGTTCATTGGTATGTTTGGGGTGAGAGATGGATTTGGGCGGGGTTTTTGCGGCGCCGGCAGGGGGCATGGTGCCGACCGGTTGCAGGGGCGCGGCGATGGGTGCCGTGATATAGTAGGACTCGATGATGCGCGAAACCGCCAGGGCTTTTGCGGCTTGGCGGGCTTGGCTGCGGGTGGAATAATCACCGAAGCGGACCGCAAAAACACCGTCATCTTTTTTGAAAAAGTAGGCATCGATGCCCTGATCCTGAAGTTTGGCCGCCAACCGCTCGGCGTTTTCATAACGGGCGAAGGCCCCAACCTGGATGGAATACCCAAGTCGACGGATTTCCGAGGCTTCATCAGCCGCCAAGGGTGCTGCCCAGGAGCCTGCGGCATGAGAAACCAGGATAAGGATCCCGATGGCTAATTTTTTGGTCCAATGAATCGGCATGTGCGACCTCTTGTGGGTGCGGCGGATGGGCCGGCCTGTTGGATTTAGGATTATGTATTTCCGGATTGGTGTGGCTGCGGGGCCGGTCTTTCCAAATTAAGGTTAAAAATATAGTGAATCGCCGTAATTTGTCAATTTTTTGCATGTGCGAAAAGCATGTAAGGTGTACTTGTGTTTTTGGTAACCCGGTTATAATTATTCATTTGTTATCATGTCTGGTTTTGCAGGCTATGCATCTTTTAAAGAAGCGTCTGCGAGGTTTTATTCCTTGTTTTCAGTCAGGCTGGTCTGCGTGGCTGCCTTGAGATATTTTAATCGCGAGTCCGGTGTTCGTGGCAGGGTCTGGCGGGCGGATGCAGACGGCCGGAGGAATCAAATCCGTTTTGGAGGTTCCCAGGGGAAATTCTGAAACATTCTTGGGTAAGAGGAGGTGCCGATGATTTTGCCGGCTGAACGATTGCGCGAGGGCGATGCCTTGTTGGTTGTCGACGTGCAGAATGATTTCTGTCCGGGCGGCGCATTGCCCATCCCCGGCGGCGACGAAGTGGTGCCGGTGGTCAACCGCTGGATCGCGGCGGCCCATGCACAGGGACGACCCATCTACCTGTCCCGCGACTGGCATCCGTTGCATCACCCGAGTTTCAGCGCAGCGGGCGGCGACTGGCCGGTTCATTGCGTTCAGGATACTCCGGGAGCTGCTTTCCATCCGGACCTCTTGTGTCCGCCGGGCGCCGAAGTGGTCTGTAAAGGGGTGCGCTTCGATGAGGATCAGCTGTCGGCTTTTCATGAGACCGGCCTGGCTCGCCAGTTGCGGCGCCAGGGTGTGCGCAGGCTTTGGGTGGGTGGCTTGGCGCTGGATGTTTGCGTCCTGCGAACCGTGCTGGATGCCTTGCGGGAAGGCTTTGCGGTGGTGGTGCTGGCACGCGCCTGTCGGGCTGTGGATGCGAAGGCCGGCCGCCAGGCCCTGATGGAGATGGAGCGCGCCGGGGCCGCGGTCTTGCTCGAAGATTGACGACCATGCCGTGCTTTGGTCCAGGACCCTCGCAGAATTTGGTCCGGGATGTGCAGCGCCAGTTTAGGCAGCCTTGCGGGGAGTTGGAAAAAAGCTGTCCTAATGCTTGAAATGTGTGGCCGGATCATGTAGATGATGCGGGGAATCTCACGGACTCATGATGATTCCGCCGCCGTTGCTTTTTTGGCGGAACGGCACGGGTCGACCGGTATTGTTTTTACCCTGACTGTTGGTTTATGAACCGTCGGTTTCCTGGCCGGCAACCGGCCGCGATTTGTTCGACGCCGGCTCCGGTTGCCGGCATCGGTCTGTTTATATTGTTTTTTCAGTGTCTTGCACATGGAGTTGAGAAAATGCTGGTAGTTTTTGCGGTACTGTCCCTCATGTCGCTGGCGGCCTGGCTGGTCCTTTGGCTGGGTCACGGGCGCTTCTGGCACATTGCTCCGCGCCTCCCGACGGCAGGCAGGCATGCCGGCCCGGGCCTGTGGCCGGCCGTGGACGTGGTGATTCCGGCGCGCGATGAGGCCGACATCCTACCGGAAACCCTGACTACCCTGCTTTCCCAGGATTATCCGGGCCGTTTGCGGGTGCTCCTGGTGGATGATCACAGCACGGACGGCACCGGAACCGTTGCCAATAATCTGGCTGCAAACATTTCTGCGGTCAATAAGTTGACTGTGGTTCGTTCCGCCAACCGGCCGGCGGGCTGGACCGGCAAGCTCTGGGCTTTACAGCAAGGTGTGGCGGCCAGTGCTGAAAACGGTGCTCCACTGCTGTTGTTCACCGATGCCGACATCGCTCACCCGCCGGACAGCGTGCGCCGCCTGGCGGCACAAGCCCTCGCCGGAGACTACGATCTGGTATCCCTCATGGCCTGGCTGCGTTACGAAGGGTTCTGGGCGCGATTGCTGGTTCCAGCCTTCGTGTATTTTTTCGCCATGCTGTATCCCTTCCGGCGGGTGGCCGACAGTGGCCGCCGTACCGCCGGTGCCGCCGGGGGGTGCGTTCTGGTGCGACGCTCCGCATTGCAAAGAGCCGGTGGTTTGGAGCAAATAGCGGGGGCCCTCATTGATGACTGTTCCCTGGGCAGACTGATCAAGCACCATGGCCGCCTCGGCGGCGGGCGCATCTGGTTGGGTTTTACACGGGAGGTCGTCAGTCGACGTCCCTGTCAGGGCTTGGGCGCGGTATGGCGCATGGTGGTTCGGACCGCATTCGTGCAGTTGCGGCATTCGTGGGTCCTGCTCGGCGGCACCGTACTTGGCATGGCGTTGCTTTTTATGGGGCCGCCGCTGGCGTTGGCCTGCGGTATCTGGCTGTCTTTGGCCGGCCATGGGACGGCCTGCCTGTGGCTGAGCCTGGCGGGCGCCGCCACCTGGGGCATCATGACCCGAACCTTTATGCCCATGGTACGCTGGTATCGGCTGCCTTGGGCTCTCAGTGCCCTGTTGCCCTTGGCTGGCCTGGTCTACACCCTCATGACCGTGGATTCCGCCCGTCGATTCGTTTACGGCCGCGGCGGAGCTTGGAAGGGGCGGACCTATTGACCGTGGTCGGGGCCTGTGGGCGAAAGGAATTGTCATGATACGGATGCTTGCCGGGCTGCTGCTTCTCTTGGGCGGCGCCCTGACCGTTTGGTCGGTGGCGCTCGGTGCCGAGTCGGCGGCGCCTGCCGAAGCATTTGGTGAGGTCTTGCTGGTCAGCGTGGTGCAAACCATGGGCGCTGCCGAGGCTCATGGGATTGAAGCGGCGGCAGGATGTGGCAAAAACCTTGCAGGGATCTCCCGCGACCGGCGGATCGGCAATCGCCGGCCGCAGGTTATGCAGACCCTGCGGGTGAACTCCGGTCGGGAGGCCTGGTTGCTGATTGGCAGGCGGGAACCCTATGTTGCGTTCTGGTCGGCAGGAGGCGGCTTCCAGAGTGATTATGCACAACAGGTGGAGCTGCAGCAGATGACCCGCGGGCTGCGCCTCCGCCCCCGCTTGCAGGGGCACCAGGTCGATCTGGAACTGGAAGTCTCCGATGAGACTCCGATATCACCTGGCGGCCGGCCGGATGTCTTGCAGGCCACCCGTTTCAGCGGTGCCGTCACTCATGTTACGGTGCCCCTCGACTGTTGGACAGCCATAGCCATGGACGTCGTCGAGCCGGCGGGTGCCGAAGAGGAAGGCCGTCGCATCGGCAATTCCCGCCCGGGATTGACCATCTGGGTGAGGGTCGCGCAGCCGGGCGGCGCCGCGGGGAATTAGTGCCGATCAGGTTCCCGGTTGGGTGCCGAATTAGTTGATTTAAATATTGTAATTTCAGGGGAGGGGTGTTATAACACCTCCATTCGAAAGCTATAACCTTGCCGGCCGGCGCCTCGCCTGCCGTTCATGTCACCGAAGGAAAATGCTCATCCCTATGCAAACAAGTCGATTCGGGAAACGATGGCTCGGGGTTTTCTGTGTTCTGCAGCTGCTTGCCGGTTGCAGTTCTTTTACCGATCTGCCGCCAGGCAGCGTTCTTTCCATTCAGGATGGCCGCCACGCCGCGGTTTTGGAACACGAGTCGGTCGAAGTCGCCTTGGGCGCAGCAGCTGTAACGACGGCACCGGAAAAGGATTATCGCATCGGTCCCAACGATGTTTTGTTCATCAACGTCAAGGGCCATCCCGATCTCAGCAGTCCCGGCGCCGCCGGTGGGAACAATCGCATCGCCGGCAGTCGCGTGGATGGTAAGGGGCGGGTACATTTGCCCCTGGTCGGGGAGGTGACCGTCGCCGGCTTGACCGTCCATGAGGCGCGCAACCGCCTGCAGAAGGCTTTCCGGACCTATCTGCAGGAACCCTGGGTGATCGTGGAAGTGATCGACTACCGCAGCCAGTCCCTGTACCTGCTCGGTCAATTCACCACGCCCGGAACCTATTACATGGATCGACCCCTGTCCCTGGTGGAGGGTCTGGCCCTCGGCAACGGTCTGCGGGACAGCGCCAACTTGCGCAGCGCGCGCCTGATCCGCAGCGGGCAGACCATTGCGGTGGACATCTATCGATTGCTGCAGGAGGGCGATCGGGATCAGAACACCTGGCTGCAGGCCGAAGATGTCATCTATGTTCCCGACGATCGCAACCAGAATGTTTTTGTTTTCGGCGCCGTCGAGAAACCGGGACCGGTGGCCATGCCCAACGGTCGTCTCAATCTCGCCCAGGCTCTGACCAGTGCCGGCATCCAGGAAGCGCGAGCCCAGGAGAGTCATGTGCGCATCATCCGCTCCCTGTCCCCGACCCGTGGCGAGTTGATCGTGGTCGATTTGAACCGAATCATGCGCGGTCAGGCCATGCCCTTCGCCCTCATGGAGGGGGATATCCTGTATGTTCCACGCAGTCGGGTCGGTTCCTGGAACCAGGCCATTCAGGAGATCCTGCCATCTCTGCAGGCCATCAGCGCCGTGTTGCAACCCTTTGTTCAGATCCAGTACCTGAAACGCAATTAGCCGGGCGCCGCCGGGCGGCATGACGCGCTCGAATGCCGTTATTTTTGGGATGAATTCATGGAATATGTAAACGAATCGGACCGCCGGGACTACCTGGAGGGTGAAGAGGTCCATCTTCAGGACTATCTGCAGGTGCTGTATCGGCGCCGCAAATCCTTTTTCTGGGGGTTGGGCGGGGTTTTCCTGGCTGTGGTCCTGTATACCTTCTTTGCCGCTCCTCTCTACGAGGCCAAAACCTCCCTGCATATCCGAGACGAAAAGGTCAAGGGGACCGGTCTGCTGGACGATCTGGGCCTGACCCGGGAGAACCCGGTACAGACGGAAATTGAAATTCTGCGTTCACGTACCAACATGGAAGAGGTCGTCCGGCGGCTCCATCTTGATTGGAAGATCACCGCACCCAAGGAACGCAGCCTGAAACTGCTGGAGTTTGTGTCCACCGCCGAGGAGCCGCACTATGAGTTGCAGGTCGTGGCCGCCAACCGTTTCAAGGTTCTGGACAACAACGGTCGCAACCTGGGCGAGGGGCAGGTCGGCAGACTGTTTGCGCAGGGTCCCCTGAGTCTTTTGGTGGCCGAACTGACCGCCACCCAAGGGGATCGGTTGCAACTGGAAATTCGTCCTTTTCAGGCTCCTGTGAAGGCGCTCCGCGATGGGATCAAGGCCAGCGAAGTGGGCAAGGGAACCAATATCATCGAGGTAACCTATCGGCACACCGATCCGTTGGTTGCCCAACAGGTGGTCAATGCCCTGGCGGAAATTTACCTGGAGCGTAACGTCGCCCTCAAGTCCCAGGAAGCGAACAAGTCGGTGGAGTTTATTGCTCAGCAGTTGACCACCGTACGCGAAAACCTGGATTCGGCTGAAAAGGATTTGGAAAACTATAAGCAGGCGGCGGGGGTGGTGGAGTTGGGCAGCGAAGCGGCCAGCCTGTTGGGACTGATGACCGAGCGGGAAAAAGGCCGCGCCGCCGTCGAACTGAGTCGCAGCCAGGCGCAATTTGCCGTGGCCTCTCTGGAAGAAGCCATGTCCCGTCAGCAGAGCTATGTTCCGGCCGTGCTGATGGATGATCCGGTGGTCTCCTCCATGGCCGGGCGGTTGGCCCAGCTTGAGGTGGAAAAGCGGCGGTTGCTCATCGATCTGACCGAGGCGCATCCGGAAGTGCAAATGATCCAGGGGCAGATTTCCCAGATTCAGCACAAAATGCTGTCCACCTATCGTCAGTTGCTGGCCGGGTTGGAGCGCCAGAGCAGCGATCTGCAGTCGGAATTGGCCGGCTACGAAGAGCGGGCCCGGCAATTGCCGGCCGCCGAACGGGATTTGGCCCGCTTGACCCGGAGCGCCAAGGTCAATGCCGATATCTACACCTTTTTGCTGCAAAAGCATGAAGAAGCCCGGCTGGCCAGGGCCGCGACCATCAGCAACATCAATGTCATCGATCCGGCCATAAAACCGGATCGTCCGGTGAAGCCGCAAAAGGCGAAAAACCTGCTGTTGGGGCTGGTGGTGGGAGTCATGGCCGGCCTCGGCCTGGCCTTTTTCTTCGACTATCTGGACGATAGCCTCAAGGATGGCGAGGCGGCGCAACGTCTGCTCGGTTTGCCCCTGTTGTCGGTCATCCCGTTTATCGGTCTGGAAGATTCCAAAGAGGAGCGGGGGCGCGAAAGGTTTGTCGAACGCGCCAAACGCCGCGTTCTGATTGCCCAGTTCAAACCCAAATCCGCCGCCGCCGAGGCGTTCCGCAGCCTGCGCACCGCCCTGCATTTCTCGGCTCTTGGTCGGGAAAAGAAGGTGCTGTTGGTAACCAGCGCATTTCCCGGTGAAGGCAAAACCACTCTCTCCGGCAATCTGGCCGTGACTCTGGCCCAGACCGGTGAGCGGGTGTTGCTGGTGGGATGCGACCTGCGCAAGCCGACCCTGGAAGACATGTTCGGCGGCACCCGCAGTGACGGCCTCACCGAAGTTCTGGTCGGGGACGTTAAGGTGGAGGACGTGATCCGGCATACCGGTTTGTTCCGGCTGGATTTCCTTCCGGCGGGGACCACCCCGCCCAACCCGGCTGAGTTGCTGGGTTCGGATCGGATGCACAGCCTCATCGACGAACTGCGAGACCGTTATGACATCATCCTGTTGGACGCGCCTCCGGTGCTGGCGGTGACCGACGCCACCGTGCTCACCTCCGTAGCCGACCAGGTGGTCTGGATGCTGGAAGTCGGCGCGGTATCGCAAAAGGCCGCCCGCCGGGTCAAGGAGATTCTGAGTAATGTCAGTGCACCCTTGGTCGGGTTGGTGTTCAACGACAAGGCCCATAAAGGCTCCGGCTACTATGGTGGCCGTTATGGTGGATATGGTTACGGATACGGTTATGGTTACGGCTACTACAGCGACGAACAGGTCGAAATTGAACCCATGAACCGGGTTCGCAATCTGTTCAGTCGCGTGTTCCGGCGTAAATGACTGTTTGCAAACTGCCGGCGGGGAGCATTCCTCAGGCAGTTTGCAGGCGCTTTTTCCGGTTTTTTGGAAGGAGCGGCCGGGGTACGCTTTTTCCCCTATCGGCTCGGCATGCCCGCGCCACACCTTTGGTACTTTTATCCCTATGATTGACTGGCATTGCCACCTGCTGCCCAACCTGGATGACGGCCCCGGCACCCTCGATGAATCCGTGGCCATGGCCCGGGTGCTGGCCGAATGCGGCTTCAAGGAGGTGTACTGCACCCCGCATTGCATGCGAGGTGCCTATGAGACCAGCCCGACGCAGGTGGTCAAGGCCGTTGCCGAACTGCAACAGGTGTTGCAGAGGGCAGGCATTCCCCTGCGACTCTGGCCCGGCATGGAATACTATCTGGATGATTTTTTTCCGGATCGGATCGGTCCGCTGCAGACTTTGGGAAAGACCCGGTTGGTGTTGGTCGAAGCGCCGATTCAGATCCATGCTGAATTGGTCAAGGAAAGCCTTTTCAAACTGGTTCGCAAGGGTTATACCCCCATGCTGGCCCATCCCGAGCGTTGCCCGCTGCTGGATTGGTCCGAACCTCCGGGCTTTGCGCAGCGTCTTGGTCAGCGTCTCGGCCGCCTGCGTCCTTTTCGTAGCCTCAATTTGGTCAGGGAGCCATTGCTGGACGACAGCTTGCGTTCCTCCCTGCGGGGCATGGGATGCCTGATGCAGGGCAACCTTTCCAGTCTGGTGGGTTGGTATGGTCGCCCGGTGCAAAGCCAGGCTCTGCGCAATCTCGCCGCCGGTCATTATGATTGCTTCGGCAGCGACGGGCACAGCTCCCGCGCTCTCAAGCGTTATCTCCCTCGTTCTCTCGAAGTTTTTCAGGACCATCCCCTGCCGACCGGTGTAGCCACCGCCATTGCAGGGTGGCGGGCGAAAGCTCAAGCCTACAATCCGTAAGTCCCATTTCGCCTTCAGGCGAGCTGATTCTTTTCAAAGGAACCATCCATGAACCTCACTGTCATTGGCACCGGCTACGTCGGTCTGGTCACCGGCACCTGCTTTGCGGAAATGGGCAACACCGTCATCTGTGTCGACAACGATCCCGACAAGGTGGCGCAGATGCTCCAGGGACGAATCCCTATTTATGAACCGGGGTTGGAAGATATGGTGATTCGCAACGTCAAGGAAGGGCGATTGCGCTTTACCTGCTCACTGGCGGAAGCCATGGCGGACAGCCAGGTGTTTTTTATTGCCGTCGGCACGCCCGCCAACGGCGACGGCAGCGCCGATCTCAGTCAGGTGATGGGGGTTGCGGGCGAGATTGGGCGCCTGCTGGAGAACTATGCCGTCATTGTCGACAAGTCCACGGTTCCCGTCGGCACGGCGGAGAAAGTCCGTGCCGCCATCCAGGCCCAACTTGAGGACCGCAATCTGCAGGTTGCGTTCGATGTGGTCAGCAATCCCGAGTTTCTCAAGGAAGGCGCGGCCATTGAGGACTTCATGCGCCCGGATCGGATCATCGTCGGCACCGACAGCGATCGGGCGCGGGAAACCATGCGGCAGCTGTATGCGCCTTTCAACCGCAACAGTGATCGTACTCTCTACATGGGGGTGCGCGACGCGGAAATGACCAAATACGCCGCCAACGCCATGCTGGCCACCAAGATATCCTTTATCAACGAGATCGCCAACCTCTGCGATCTGTTGGGGGTGGATGTGGAACATGTTCGACGCGGCATCGGTTCGGACAGTCGTATCGGCTATTCCTTCATCTATCCTGGCTGCGGTTACGGTGGGTCCTGTTTTCCCAAGGACGTCAAGGCCTTGATTCACCTGGCGCAGGCCAGCCGCTTTGATCCCCAATTGCTGCGCTCCGTGGAAGAGCGCAATCAGCGCCAGCGGCGCGTGTTGTTCGAAAAAATTGTCCGGCGCTTCGGTCACGATCTCAGCGGCCTGACTTTCGGTCTCTGGGGGCTGGCCTTCAAACCCGGCACGGATGATCTGCGGGAAGCCCCCGCCGTGACGCTGTTGCACGAACTCATCGGTGCCGGTGCCAAGGTGCGTGCCTACGATCCGGTGGCCATGGACGCCGCCCGCCGTCAGTTGCCCCAAATGTGGTTCGAGCAGGGGGACCTGACGCTGGCCGGCCACCAATATGATGCATTGCAAGGGGTTGACGCCCTGGTGCTGGTTACGGAATGGAAACCGTTCCGGACCCCTGACTTCCATGCCATGCACAAGATTATGCGGCAACCCATCATTTTCGATGGCCGCAATCAGTACGAACCGGTTCAGGTCAAACAGTCCGGTTTCGAATATCAGGGAATCGGCCGCCGCGGCTGAGACCTGCGCTGTTGCTGACTGGGGATGGCTCCCACGCAAGGCGCCGGCCGAGGGGAACGTGCCCTGCTTTCCGGTGGCATCGGCTTGGTAAAGAGTGTGAGGTGTTGGCAACCAATGGAAAAGCTTCAGGAGTCGACTTGTGGCTAAAATACTCGTAACCGGCGCTGCCGGCTTTATCGGCTTTCATCTCTCCCAGGTCCTGCTCGGGCGGGGCGACCAGGTGGTGGGGTTGGACAACCTCAATACCTATTACGACGTCAGCCTCAAGGAAGCCCGCCTTCGCCGGTTGCAGGAGCAACCGGCCTTTCGGTTTGTGCGGCTGGACCTCGCGGATCGGTCCGCGATGGCCGAGCTGTTTGCCTCGGAAAAGTTCGACCGGGTGGTCAATTTGGCCGCCCAGGCCGGAGTGCGCTACTCGTTGCAGAACCCCCACGCCTATGTGGACAGCAACCTGGTCGGTTTTCTGAATGTTCTCGAGGGCTGTCGTCATAACGGCGTCGAACACCTGGTGTACGCGTCTTCGTCATCGGTATACGGTGCCAGCACCCGAATGCCTTTTTCGGTCCACGACAATGTCGATCATCCCGTTTCCCTTTATGCGGCCAGCAAAAAAGCCAATGAACTCATGGCCCACACCTATGCGCACCTGTACGGGTTGCCGGTGACCGGGCTGCGCTTTTTTACCGTTTACGGGCCGTGGGGGCGTCCGGATATGGCCCTGTTCCTGTTCACTCGGGCCATCCTGGAGGGGCGCCCCATCGACGTGTTCAATCATGGGCACATGCGTCGGGATTTTACCTTTATCGATGATATCGTCGAAGGGGTGGTGCGCACCCTGGATCATACCGCGGCGCCCAATCCCCAATGGAACGGCAATCATCCCGATCCCGGCACCAGTACCGCACCTTACCGGCTTTACAACATCGGCAATAACAACCCCGTCGAATTGCTGCATCTCATCGAGGTGCTGGAAAATGCTCTGGGCCGGAAGGCGGATAAAAACTATCTGCCCATGCAGCCCGGGGACGTGCCGGCCACCTACGCCGATGTGGATGACCTGAGCCGGGATGTCGGCTTCAGACCGGCAACCAGCATTGAAGAGGGTGTGGCCCGGTTCGTAGCCTGGTACCGGGATTACTTCGGCAGTCTGCGGCCGTAGCAGCCTTCAAAACGTCGGCATTGGAGAGGAGGGGGCATGCATATTCTGGTGTGCGGCGGTGCCGGTTACATCGGTTCGCACATGGTCAAAATGCTGGTCGGGGAAGGATACGAGGTTACCACCTTCGACAACCTGTCCACCGGGCATGCCTGGGCCGTGCATGGCGGTCGGCTGGTCGTGGGAGATCTGCTTGATGAAGCAGGACTGAGGCAGCTGTTTGCAGCGCAGAGCTTTGACGCGGTCATGCATTTTTCCGCCAAATCCCTGGTTGGAGAATCGGTCCGGCAGCCGGTGCAATATTACCGTAACAACGTCGTCGGAACCTTGAACCTGCTCGATGCCATGCGTGCCGCCGGGGTGAAACGATTCGTTTTTTCCTCCTCGGCCGCTACCTTCGGCAATCCGGTTGCAGACCGGATCGATGAATCCCACCCCCAACAGCCCATCAATCCCTACGGTGAGACCAAATTGATGGTCGAGCACGTGTTGCGTGATTATGCCGTCGCTTATGGGCTGCATTCCGTCAGTCTGCGCTATTTCAACGCCGCCGGGGCCGATCCGGATGCGGCCCTGGGTGAAGAGCACGACCCGGAAACCCATCTGATTCCCAACGTTCTCAAAGCGGTCCTGGATCCGGGTCGTGGGTTGAAGATTTTCGGCAGCGATTATCCGACTCCGGACGGCACCTGCGTGCGTGATTACATTCATGTCCATGATCTTTGCCGGGCGCATCTGCAGGCTTTGCATTTCATGGACCGGGAACCGGGCGCCCATGGTTTCAATCTGGGCAATGGCCGGGGCTTTTCCATCCTGGAGATTATCCGTGCGGCAGAGCAGGTCACCGGTACCTCCATCCCCTTTGAATGGCAGCCGCGGCGGGCTGGTGATCCTCCGGTGCTGGTGGCGGATGCAACCCTGGCTCGCACGGCTCTGGCCTGGCAGCCGGCCTTCGGGAACATTCAACAGATTCTGGAGACGGCCTGGGCCTGGCACAGAAAGCCGGCGGCCGGTCGATGACCGGACGGACAGGCGGGCGCTTGAATTGCGCAGCGACCTGTCGTTTTGCGCTCATGAACACCTCTTCCGATCCCGCCGGGATCCCATCTCCCCCGTCCCCTCTTGTTCTGAGAGAGGGGAACTCCCGCAGCATTGCCTCGCGTCCTCAGGTGTCCGTGGTCAGAAACAGCCAGGCGGCAGCCAGAACAAAGAGCAGGTTGGCGGCCCAGGCTGCCACCAGCGGCGGAAAGGTCGCGGAATAGCCGAAGGCAAGCAAAGCCGCATGGACGATGAAATAGGTGGTGCCGATGCCGATACTCAGGGCGATTCCGAGGCCCAGGCTGATGCCCCGGCCTTTACGGATGGCAAAGGGCACGGCCAAAAACGCCATGATGATATTGGCAAAGGGGCCGGCAATCCGTGCATGCATGTCGACTTGGAAGCGTAGGGGATTATAGCCCTCTTTTTTCAGTTTGGAGGCCAATCTGGCCAGTTCGCTGATGGTCAGGTCTTCGTTGCGGCGGTTGCCGGGCACCCGGAAATCGTCCGGAACCAGAGCCAGGGCCAAAGGTCTTTCAGGTAGTAGCCGCTCTTCCAGCAGATCGCCGGTCTGCACTGCAAATTGACGTTCGGTGACCTCCCGGGCCTGCCATCCCCGCTCCGCATAAATGGCGGACATGGCGTCGGTGCGTTGCTGAACCCGGAAGAGTTCATCAAATTGCAAAATGGTGACACCTTGCAGGGATTGGATTTCCGGTTCCGCCAGGCGGATATGGATGATTTTCTGGCCTTCCCGCAGCCAGATATTGTCGCGGCGAAAAACGGCGCTCGGCCGCCCGGCCACCCGGGAGCGCAAAATGTAGTTCGATTTCCGGACCGTTTCCGGCACCAGGTATTCGTTGGCCGCCAGCATCAGCAGGGTCATGCCGACGGCGAACAGCAACATGGGGGCGACGATGCGCCGCAGGCTGATGCCGCCGGCCTGCATGGCCGCCAATTCATTGCTGCGGTTCAGGCCGCCCAGGGTCATGAACACGCCCATCAGGCAGGCGAGGGGGGAGACCTGGCTGATGATCAAGGGGATTTTGTTGAGAAAGTAGGCGACATACAGGGACGGAGCGGCTTGGTGCTCGATGAAGTTGTCGACTCGTTCGAAGAATTCGATGAGCAGGTAGAGGCCCACAAAAACCGCCAGGGCCAGGGCGAAACGCCGCAGGAAGATGTCGAGCAGGTAACGCTGAATGAGTTTCAAGATGGCTTCTCCCACCGGCGCAGGCGCTCGGCCAGCCAGTCGGCAATATGGCCGCAGGTAGCTGCCAGGGGCAAGGGGCGTTCCTGATTGGCGCGGTGCCAGGTGACCAGGGCTGCCAGCAGGAACAGCAGATTCGGCAGCCAAAGGGCAAAGACGGGCAAGGCGCCTTCGCTGGTCAGGGTATTGGCCAGGGAGTGAAGCAGGTAATAGGTCAGAAAGACGAGCAGGCCGACGGCAAAGCCGCTGCCGCGCCCGGAACGCAACGGCTGGATGCCGAGGGGAGCGCCAAGCAGGGCGAACAGCAGGGGAGCCACGGCGAGGCTCAAGCGTTCATGAAAGTCGACCCTGAGTTGCCGTCGCTCTTCGGCGGCAGGCGATTTTTTCAAGGCACGATGCAGGTCATCCAGCTTCATTTCCTTCTGCTTCACTTCGCCCTGTTCCAGGCTGTTGCCGGTCGGTGTCAGATCGAGATTGATGTCGTAGGTGGCAAAGCCGATCACCTGAAAGGAACGGCCCGAAGCCTGCCGCGACTGGCGGTGCAGGGTGCCGTTTTCAAGCCGCAGGGTCAAGGTCAGATCCCGGGGATTGGACAGAACCTGGCCGGTTCGGGCCAGAATCAGGCTGGGCATGGCATCGGCACGTTCGTCGGAGATGAATACACCGGTCATGATGCCGCTGCGTTCGTCGGCTTCGTTGGCGTAAAGCACCAGTCCCGGAAATTCATTGTTGAAGATCTGCGGCATGATGCCGATGTTGGCACGGCTGGTGGTGATTTGAAACAGACGTTGCCGGAAGACCCGCTCGCCGATGGGTTTGAGGGTGGTGGTCAAGCCGGCGGTCATCAGGGAGACCAGCAGACCAAGGCCGAGAATCGGCTTGGTCATGGACCACAGGCCGATGCCGCTCGATTTCATGGCCAGGATTTCGCCGTCCGCCGACAGGCGTCCAAACCCCATCATGATTCCCAAAAGAAAAGACAGCGGCAAACTGACGATGAGGAAACCGGGCAGCAGGCAGGCCACCAGCGTGAGTATTTCCCGCAGCGGGACGCCCTTGTTGACAACCAGTTCCATCAGGCGCAGCAGGCGGCCCATGAGGAGCACCAGGGTCAGCACCGTCAGGCCGAGAACCATGGGCGCCGAGGCTTCCCGCAAAAAATAACGATACAGGCGAAAGGAGGACATGGCCCGGCATGTTAATACAGTTGCGGGCGCCTGTAAACCGGGATTAAGAGGGATTTTAGGCTTGCCATGGCAGTTCTTCCATGGTACGTATTGGCGTTCACATAACGCACGCATCCCGACCTGCGGTGCTGGTGCCCATCATGGTGATGGAGGGCCCGCGGGGCCGACCGGATGCGGAGGCAACAACCAATCGGAAAAGGAGCATCAACGTGGCACAGATTTCCATGAAACAACTGCTGGAGGCCGGGGTCCATTTCGGCCATCAGACCAAGCGCTGGAACCCCAAGATGAAGCCCTATATTTTTGGGGCTCGCAACGGCATCTATATCATCGATCTGCAGAAGACCGTACGCTACTTCAGGGATGCCTACAGCTTCTTGCGGCAGACGGTGCAAAACGGCGACAAGGTCCTTTTCGTCGGCACCAAAAAGCAGGCCCAGGACGCCATCCGCGAGGAAACCCTGCGGGCGGGCCAGTTTTTTGTCGACAACCGCTGGTTGGGCGGCATGCTGACGAACTTTTCCACCATCAAAAAGAGCATTGAGCGTCTGAAGAAGATCGAAACCATGTCCCAGGACGGCACCTACCAATTGCTGACCAAGAAAGAAGCCCTCGGTCTGGAGCGCGAACGGGAGAAGCTTGAAAAAACCCTGGGCGGCATCAAGGGTATGAACAAACTGCCCGGCGCCATCTTCGTCATCGATCCGAAAAAAGAAGCCATTGCCGTCAAGGAAGCCCGCAAGTTGGGCATTCCCGTGGTTGCCGTCGTGGACACCAACTGCGATCCGGACGAAGTGGATTACATCATCCCCGGCAATGACGACGCCATCCGCGCCATCCGCCTGTTCGCTTCCAAAATGGCCGATGCTTGCGTGGAAGGTTCGCAGGACCGGGAAGTAGCCCTGCGTTCCGATGTGGACGGGGCTGAAATGGCCGGCGCCGAGGCGGAAAAACTGGCCGAGGCAGCGGCCGAGGAGTCCGCGGCCGACGCCTAAGGTTCGGCGCGACTTGATTTGAACCAGGCGGCCGGGTTGACTGGCCGCCTTTTTCTCGCATATCCGGGGATGTCCCGACGGCTTCGGGAGGGCCGGCAGCCTTGCCGAAGCTGCAGCACGAGGAGGGAATACAGGTGAATATCACAGCAGCGATGGTTTCCGAGTTGCGCACCAAGACCGGTGCCGGCATGATGGATTGCAAAAAGGCACTGACCGAGGCCCAGGGCGATATGGAGGCGGCGGTCGACATTTTGCGTAAGAAAGGCCTTTCCGCGGCGGCAAAAAAAGCCGGCCGGGTGGCGGCCGAAGGTTTGGTGGCCGGTCAGGGCGGGCAGGGCTGCGGCGTGGTTGCCGAGGTCAATGCCGAAACCGATTTTGTCGCCAAAAATGAAAACTTCCAGAATTTTGTCGACGGTGTGGTGAAGGCTGTGCAGTTGGCTGCTCCGGCTGACCTGGCAGCTCTGTTGGCTGCAGACTATCCCGGTACGGGCCGCACCGTCGCTGAAGAGCAGACCCACCAGATCGCCACCATTGGCGAGAACATCAATGTGCGCCGCTTCAGCCGTCTGGAAGTGGCCTCCGGCCTGGTCGCCTGCTATGTCCATGGCGCAGGCAAGATCGGCGTGCTGGTCGCTTTGGAGACTCCGGCGGCAGATGATGAGCGGATCGCGGCCCTCGGGCACAATCTGGCCATGCATGTCGCGGCGGCCAATCCCCAATATCTCTGCCGGGATGAGGTTCGGGCCGAGGAGCTTGAGCGGGAAAAGGGCATCATGCGCGAGAAAGCGCTGGCCAGCGGCAAGCCGGCCAACATCGTGGACAAAATCATCGAAGGCCAGGTTAACAAGTACTTCGGTGAAATTTGTCTGCTGGAACAGGCTTTTGTCATCGACCCCGATCAGAAGGTAGCCCAAATTGTGGCCGCCGTGGCCAAGGAAGTGGGGGCACCGGTTGAGTTGAAGGCTTATGTCCGCCTCCAACTCGGCGAAGGTCTGGAAAAAAGGGAAGACGACTTTGCGGCTGAAGTCGCAGCAATGACCAAATAGGCTGGATACTGCCATGGTGGAACCTGAACCAAAATATCGTCGCATTCTTCTCAAGCTGAGTGGCGAGGCTCTGGCCGGGGATCGAGGCTTCGGCATCGATCCTCAGGTCATTGCCGACATCGCCGCTGAAATCCGGGAGGTCGTTGAACTGGGGGTCCAGGTCGCGGTGGTCATCGGTGGGGGGAATATCTTCCGCGGCATGGCCGCCGCAGCGAGTGGCATGGATCGTGCCGGGGCCGATTACATGGGCATGCTGGCTACCATCATGAACAGCCTGGCTCTCCAGGACGCCTTGGAGCAGATCGGCGTCATGACCCGCGTGCAGACCGCCATCGAAATGCGTGAAGTGGCCGAACCCTACATCCGGCGCCGGGCCGTGCGCCATCTGGAAAAGGGTCGGGTAGTGATCCTCGGCGGCGGTACCGGCAACCCCTATTTCACCACCGATACGGCAGCGAGTCTGCGGGCCATGGAAATCGGCGCCGAAGTCATTCTCAAGGCGACCAAAGTCGATGGAGTGTACAGCGCGGATCCCTGCAAGGATCAAACCGCGGTCAAATTCCATGAGCTGAGCTATCTCGACGTGTTGAAAAAAGGGCTCAAGGTTATGGACGCCACCGCTACCTCCCTGTGTATGGACAACGATTTGCCCATCGTCGTCTTCCAGTTGTCCCGCCGCGGCAATATCAAGCGGGCGGTTCTTGGTGAGGATATCGGCACCATTGTTAAAGGAGAATGACTGTCATGTATAATGATGTCATAAAGAAATCCCGCAACAACATGGAAAAAGCCATCGAAGCCCTGAAGAAGGATCTGACCCGGGTGCGCACCGGTCGCGCTTCGACGGCGCTGCTGGACGAGGTGCGGGTCGATTATTACGGTACTCCGACGCCGTTGAGCCAGGTCGGGACCCTGGCGGTTCCCGAACCGCGCCTGATTACCATTCAGCCCTGGGAGAAAAATCTGCTGCCGGCCATCGAAAAGGCCATCCTTAAATCCGATTTGGGCTTGAATCCGTCCTCGGACGGTGTCCTGGTGCGCATCGTCATCCCGCCCCTCACCGAAGAGCGGCGCAAGGAGATGGTCAAGGCGGTGCGCAAGATGGGAGAAGAGACCAAGGTGGCCATCCGGAATAACCGCAGGGACGCCAACGACGGTTTCAAAAAGCTGCAGAAGGACAAGGAAATCAGCGAAGACGAGCAGAAGCGGGGCGAAAAGGAAGTTCAGGACCTGACCGACCAGTTCGTTAAAAAAGTCGATGAGGTGGTCGTCGTCAAGGAAAAGGAAATCATGGAGATTTGATGCGGTTCGGCCAACAGGCGGCCGCCTGGATATCGGTTTGGCAGAAGGGCGTCCCCAGCGGCGCCCTTTTTTTTCCGGCCGGACGAATGTTTTGCGCCGGCCGCTGTTTGCAAGTGTTGCCGGTAATTCGGCGTTATGGTAACGTTGCAATTTTACATAAGGCGTGAAGAACCTGGAACTGGACAGCGGCATGCGTGTGCCTGAACATCTCGCCATCATCATGGACGGTAACGGTCGCTGGGCCGAGCAACGCCAGCTGCCGCGCATTCTGGGCCATCACCATGGGGTGGAGGCGGCCAAGGCGATGGTGGAGGAGTGCCGTCGACTGGGAATTCGGTTTCTGACCCTCTACGCCTTCAGCTCGGAGAACTGGGGTCGGCCGGCCGACGAGGTGCGTTCCCTCATGGAGTTGCTCAACCGCTTCCTCGCCCAGGAACTCGACAGCCTGCTGGCGCAGAACATTCGGCTGCGGGTCATCGGGGATATCCGCCAACTGCCCTCCGGGGTTCGTTCGACCTTGGAAGCGACCATGGCCCGAACCGCTCACAACAGCGATATGGTGCTGACCCTGGCCCTATCCTATGGCAGTCGGGATGAAATCCTGAGGGCGGTACGGCGCCTGGCCGAGGCGGTCGGGCAAGGACTGTTGCAGCCGAACCAGATCGATGAGGACCATTTGACTCAGGTGCTCGATACCGCCGGCATGCCGGAGCCGGATCTGTTGATCCGAACCAGCGGCGAGATGCGCATCAGTAATTTTCTGCTCTGGCAGTTGGCCTACACCGAACTGTATTTCACCGAAGTGCTCTGGCCTGACTTCGGGCCCGCGCAGTTGCGTCAGGCCCTGCGGGAGTTTGGCCGGCGGCAGCGGCGGTTCGGCCTGACGGCCAGGCAGGTGCAACCGGACAATTGACCCGGATTTTTCATGGCGTTCGCGGTGACAACCGACCGTGCCAAGCCGGCTCAAGGCTGACGCTTTTGGCGTTTGGTTTGCTCTGATGGAGATGGGCCGGTTTGGCGGCGCAGTCTCATGAACATCCCGGGTTCAGGTCGAGGGAGGCCGTTATCAAATCTCGAATCATTACCGGTGCGCTGCTGCTGCCCATGGTGGTCGCTTTTGTCCTCTGGGCTCCTGTGGCCGCGGTGCATGGGCTGGCCTGCATCTTGGCCGGTCGTGCTTTATATGAATTCTATCACATGGCCCTGCCGGCCTCCCGCAAGAGGGAAGGACGGTTCGCCCTGGTTGGCGGCGCAGTGCTGGTCTGGCCTCTGGCCAGAGGGGAGTGGGCGTGGTTTCAAGGCGGCTTGCTGTTGCTGCTGTTTGCCTTGGCTTTGCTGGTCCTGCTGCGCTGCCGGCCCTTGGAGCGTTCCGGCGTCGACATGGCACTCCTTGGGTTCGGCTTCCTGTACATTACTCTGCCCCTGGGCTATCTCGGGTTGCTGCGTACCTTGCCGCATGGAGAACGCTGGATCCTGCTGCTCCTGCTGCTGGTCATGAGCAGCGATACCGCGGCTTATTTCACCGGCATCAACTTCGGGCGGCGCAAGCTTTATCCCCTTGTCAGTCCCAACAAGAGCGTCGAAGGTGCCGTCGGCGGGCTGCTCGGTTGCCTGCTTGCCGCCTTGGCCGCACAGCGAACCTTCTTCCCTTTTGTGTCCTGGCCTGCCCTGGTGGTCCTGGGGTTGCTGATCGGAGTGGTGGCCCCCTTGGGCGATCTGTTCGAGTCTCTGCTCAAGCGTTGCTGGCAGGTCAAGGATTCGGGAAACCTGCTGCCGGGCCACGGCGGCCTGCTGGATCGTCTCGACAGTCTGCTGTTCGTTTTTCCCTTGGTTTATTATTTTGCGCTGATCGTCATCGGCTAGCGCTATTCTGGAGTCTCCATGAAAAAAATCGGGATTCTTGGTTCCACCGGGTCCATAGGTGTCAGTACCTTGGACATTTGTGCGGCATATCCGGATCGATTTCAGGTCGTGACCCTGACGGCCGGCAACAATCTGGCGCTACTCGAAGAGCAGATTCGCCGCTTTCGTCCCCGGCAGGTAGCGGTCATTGCCGAGGAGTCTGCCGAGCAGTTGCGGAAACGACTGGGATTCGACGGGCCCGAAGTATTGTCCGGCGTCGAAGGGCTGATCGCCTGCGCCTGCCATTCGGAGCAGGAAATGGTGGTTTCCGCCATCGTCGGTGCCGCCGGCCTGGTGCCGACCATGGCGGCCATCGAGGCGGGCAAGGACATCGCGCTGGCCAACAAGGAAACCCTGGTGACGGCCGGTCCCTTGGTGATGGATGCCATTGTCCGCCACGGGGTGCGTCTGTTCCCTGTGGATAGCGAACATTCCGCTATTTTCCAGTCCCTCGAGGGGCATCGCAAGGATGAGGTGCGCCGCCTGATTCTGACCGCCTCGGGTGGGCCCTTCCATAAGAAGTCTTTGGCGGACTTGCAAACCGTCACCCGCGAGGATGCCCTGGCGCACCCCAACTGGTCCATGGGTCGCAAAATCACCATCGATTCGGCGACCATGATGAACAAGGGACTCGAGGTCATCGAGGCGCGCTGGTTGTTTGATGTGCCGGCGGAGCGGATCGCGGTTCACATTCATCCGCAGAGCATCGTTCATTCCCTGGTTGAGTATATCGACGGGGCGGTTATCGCCCAACTCGGCATTCCCGACATGAAAACGCCCATTGCCTATGCGCTGTCCTATCCGCGCCGCCTGGCTTTGACCCTGCCGCCCCTGGACCTCTGCGCCTTGCGATGTCTGACTTTCGAGGAACCGGACCTGGAAAAATTTCCCTGTCTGGCCTTGTCCTACCAGGCCCTGGAAATGGGCGATACGGCGCCCGCCGTGCTGAACGCGGCCAACGAGGTTGCGGTGGATGCCTTTTTGCGGGAAGAAATCGCTTTCCTCGACATCCCGATAATCATTCGGGCGGCTCTTGAAAATCACCAGATAAGCGCTCTGACGCGCATCGACGAAGTTTTGAAAGCCGACCTTTGGGGCCGCCAGGAAGCCCGGCGCCTTATCCAAGTGCGCGGCTAAGGGGGCGCCATGGTAACCATCCTGACCGGCATTTTGATGCTCGGCGTGCTGATTTTCGTTCATGAACTCGGGCATTTTGTCGTTGCCAAACTGGCCGGGGTCAAGGTATTGAAGTTCTCCCTGGGCTTCGGGCCGCGGCTGCTGTCCCGGCAATGGGGGGAGACGGTTTACCAGATCTGCGTGGTGCCCCTGGGCGGATATGTTCAGATGCTGGGTGAGGGGAGCGACGAGGCGGAACAATTGACCGATCCCGCCGACAAGGAACGCTCCTTTGCTGAAAAAAAACCGTTGCAGCGGATAGCCATTGTCGCTGCCGGTCCGTTCATGAATCTGATGCTGCCCTTTCTGGTGCTGCCCCTGGCCTACGTCATCGGCATCGACATGCCGGCATTCCTGGAACGACCAGCCTGCATCGGATACGTCGCACCCGACACGCCCGGTGCCCGGGCCGGCTTTGCTGCCGGCGATTGTGTGACCCGCATCGACGATCAATCGATAGCCTCCTGGAGTGAAGCCGAAAAGGAGCTGCTGCGCCGGGCGGGCCGCGAGGTAATGGTCACCGTCGAGCGCTCCCAGGGTCCGGCAACCATCAGATTGACGGGAAATGGCGATGTGGCCGGCGGGCTGCAAGCTTTCGGCCTGCTGCCGCCCCAGGATGCAGTCATCGGGCAGGTGCTGCCGGGATTGCCTGCCGCCGAGGCCGGCCTGCAGGCCGGAGACCGGATTCTGGCCATCGGCGAAGCACCCGTCGATTCCTGGTACATGGTTCGTCCCCTGGTTGCCGCCGGCGCCGGTGAAACCCTGACCCTGCGCATCGGGCGCCAGGATCAAACCCTGTCCATTCCGGTCACGCCCCGTGAAAGTCACGAAGGGGACGGCTGGTTGCTGGGAGTGGCGCCTGAGTTTGAAACGGTTTTCAAGCGTTTCCCGTTGGCGGCTTCTTGGCGGGAGGGCAGTCGCCGCAGCATCGAACTGATGCGTCTGACGGTGGTGTTTGTCGGCAAGCTGTTTTCCGGCAGCGTCTCGCCGAAAAGCATCGGCGGACCGATTCAGGTTGTGCAGGTGGCCGGTGCGGCCGCCGATACCGGCTTTACCGCGGTATTGTCCTTTCTGGCCTTTCTCAGTATTCAATTAGGGATCCTGAACCTGTTGCCGGTTCCCATTCTGGACGGTGGTCATCTGCTGTTTGGGTTCCTGGAATTGATTTTCCGCCGCCCCTTGCCGCTGAGAGTCAGAGAGGTGGCACAACAGATCGGGCTCGGCCTGATCATTTTGCTGATGGCCTGGGCGTTTTACAATGACCTGGCGCGTCTCTTGATGGGTAGGGGCTGATGGCCGATCTGATTCTGACCATCGATACCTCGACTCCGGCCGGCAGCGTGGCTCTCAGCCAAGGCGACCAGTTGCTGGGGGAACTGTTTTTCAATTACGGCCGCAATCATACCGGGCAATTGCTCGATGCCGTCGGCCGTCTGCTGGCCGCGGGTGGATTTGGTCTGGCTCAGGTCGACGTCTTCGGCGCGGTGACCGGTCCCGGTTCTTTTACCGGTCTGCGGGTCGGTATCGCCACCGTCAAGGGCCTGGCCCTGGCCTGCGGGAAACAGGTGGTGGGGGTTTCCTCCCTGGCGACCCTGGCGGCCCAGGTCCCTGCCTGCCGGTATCCGGTTTGCGCCTTGATCGATGCCCGCAAGCAGGAGGTTTACAGTGGGCTGTTTCACTGTGGCACCGGCGAACCTCAGTTGCAGGGTAGTGAACAGGTCCTGGTACCGGAACGTCTGCTGGACCAACTCAGCGGCGAAATTCTGTTTGTCGGCAGCGGCGCGCTGTTGTATCGCACATTGATTCTGCGGCGACTGGCCGGCCGGGCCCACTTCGCGCCCTGGCCGTTGCACCAACCGCGCGCCTCGAGTGCGGCCATGTTGGTGCTGAGCCGTTGTCAGGCCGGTCTCGGCTGCGCTCCGGAAAGTATTTTGCCGCGTTATATCCGGCCCTCGGAGGCGGAGCTCATGGAGGCCCGGGAGTCCGGTCTGCTGCCCATAGAAGGTTGACATCACCACGTTGATTCGCTATGGTGAAATTGGTTTTCTGCTCTTTGTCAACCCTTTCCAGGGAGGTGTCCGATGGATGAGAACCATTCGGCGGTGGTCCAGCGTCTGTTTGACGAAAATCCGCGTTATCGCAGGCTTTACGAGGAACATGCCATCCTCGAGCGGCAATTGGCGGAGTGGGACACCAAGAAGTATCTAAGCCCGGAAGAAGAACTGGAAAGAAGGAAAGTGCAAAAGTTGAAACTGGCGGGAAAAGATGAAATGGAGCAGATCTTGCGCAGTTGGCGACGGTAATGGGATCGGTTGAGTAATTGGAGAAAGGGTTTGGACTGTCGTCCGAACCCTTTCTGTATGGGGCTTGGTTTCATTTCCCGAAAAAAATTTTTGTCACCATGTCGGACCGCAGGTGATGATGGATATGGACCGCGGCAGCAGCGGCTGCACGCGTCTTTTTTTCTGACGGCAATGGGTGCCGCCGCAAAGGAAAGGCAAGGAAGCATGACAGGCAAAAGAAGCGAAGCCATTACCCAGGGGTTCGAACGGGCACCGCACCGCGCGCTGCTGATGGGAACCGGTGTACCGCGCAGCGAGTTGCAAAAACCCCTGATCGGTATCGCCACCTCCTTCACGGATCTGATCCCCGGTCATATCGGCATGCGGGATCTGGAACGCTTCATTGAGAAGGGCGTTCATACCGGCGGCGGCTACTCCTTTCTGTTCGGCATTCCCGGGGTCTGCGACGGCATTGCCATGGGTCACAAGGGTATGCACTATTCCCTGGCCACCCGTGAGCTGATCGCCGACATGGTCGAGTCCATTGCCGAAGCCCATCGGCTTGACGGCCTGGTGCTGTTGACCAACTGTGACAAGATTACCCCCGGGATGCTCATGGCCGCCGCACGCCTGGACATCCCCTCCATCGTTGTCACCGCCGGTCCCATGCTGACCGGTGCCGGTCGCGCCGGGCGGCGCTATTCCTTCGTTACGGACACCTTCGAAGCCATGGCACGTTTCAAAGCCGGTGCCATCGACGCCAAGGAGTTGCAGACCTGTGAGGAAAAGGCCTGCCCCGGAGCCGGTTCCTGCCAGGGGCTGTTTACCGCCAACACCATGGCGATTTTGACCGAAACCCTGGGCATGAGTCTGATCGGCTGCGGCACGGCGCCGGCCGTCTCGGCGGAGAAACGGCGCATTGCCTTTGCTTCCGGAGAACGTATCGTCAGCCTGGTGCGTGACGGCATCACTCCCAGCAGAATACTGACCCGGGCGGCCTTTGAAAACGCCATTCGGGTGGATCTGGCCCTCGGCGGCTCCAGCAACACCGTGCTCCATCTGCTTTCCATCGCCAACGAAGCCGGCGTCGAGGTGCCTCTCGATCTGTTCGATCAACTTAGTCGGGAAACCCCCCAGTTGTCTTCCATGAATCCGGGCGGCAAATACTTCATGGAGGATCTCGACACGGCCGGCGGCGTGCCGGGCGTTCTCTACCAGTTGGGCGCCATGGTGCAGGACAATCCGACGCTGAGCGGATTGTCGGTCAAGGAGATCGCCGCGGCCGGCGGCCCGGTGGACGAGGAGGTCATCCATCCCCTGACCGATCCGGTGCGGCCGGAAGGGGGGATTGCCATCCTGCGGGGCAGTCTGGCCCCGGACGGTGCCGTAGTCAAGCAATCCGGCGTTTCGCAGGCCATGATGACTTTTGAAGGACGGGCGCGCTGCTTCGACTCCGAGGAAGAAGCCATGCAGGCCCTGATGAACGGCCGGATCGTGGCCGGCGACGTGGTCGTCATCCGTTACGAAGGCCCCAAGGGTGGACCCGGCATGCGGGAAATGCTGGCGCCGACCGCGACGCTCATGGGCCTTGGCCTGGGCGAGAGCGTGGCTCTGGTGACCGACGGCCGTTTTTCCGGGGGCACCCGCGGACCCTGTATCGGCCACGTTTCTCCGGAAGCGGCGGAGGGCGGACCCATCGGACTGGTGGAAGACGGCGATGTCATCGTGCTCGACATTCCCAACCGGCGCCTTGAACTCAAGGTCGCTGCCGAAGTTTTGGCCGGCCGGCAGGCTGCCTGGCAACGCCCCGAGCCCAAGATCAAGAAGGGCTGGCTGGCCCGCTATGCATCGGTGGTCACCTCGGCCAATACCGGCGCCGTCTGTCGGCCCTGCTGATTTTTCAAAGGTATGGACAAGCCTTATATGATGGCTTGAGCCCGGCGTCCGGCCTCTGCGGGGCCTTGGTCGATGGTTTCCTTCATGCTGGTTGACTGCCAGGATTCCACCGAGATCGCGCCCTGATCTTCGGCCATGATGCAGCGGCGGGGCCATGAACCCCTGATATTCCCCCCGGGGTGGCGCGACTCGGTATGGGGTCCCACGTTCAAGAGGAGGCATGGTGTGAAAAAAACCGGTTCCCAGATTCTGCTCGAATGCCTGATGCTGGAAGGTGTCGATACGGTATTCGGCTATCCGGGCGGGACGGTCATCAATATTTATGATGACCTCCTCGACTATCCCATTCGCCATATACTGACTCGGCATGAACAGGCCGCTGTCCATGCCGCCGACGGCTATGCCCGGGCTACCGGCAAGGTCGGCGTGGTCATCGCCACCAGCGGGCCGGGTGCCACCAATACTGTAACCGGTATTGCCACCGCCTACATGGATTCCGTCCCCATGGTGGTGATTACCGGCCAGGTGCCGACGCCCCTCATCGGTAACGACGCCTTTCAGGAGGCGGATATCGTCGGCATTACCCGGCCCATCACCAAGCACAACTACCTGGTAAAGGATATCAAGGACCTGGCTCGCATCCTGAAGCAAGCCTTCTACATCGCCCGGACCGGGCGGCCCGGTCCGGTTCTGGTCGATCTGCCCAAGGATATCCAGTTGGCCAGCACCCGTTTCGCCTATCCGGACTCGGTGAGCCTGCGTGGCTACAAGCCCACCTACAGCGGCAACGTGCGTCAGGTGGAAAAAGCCGTACGCATGATCCTGGCCGCCCGCAAACCGGTGGTCTATGTCGGTGGCGGCGTGACGGCCTCCGAGGCCTCGTCGGAACTCATGGATTTCGTCCAACAGATTCAGGCGCCGGTGGTTACCACCCTCATGGGGATGTCCGCCTTTCCGCGGCGCCATCCTCTGGCGCTGGGCATGCTGGGCATGCACGGCACCTATTCCGCCAATATGGCCGTGACCAACAGCGATCTGCTGATCGCCGTGGGGGCGCGTTTCGATGACCGGGTCACGGGCAAGGTGGCATCCTTTGCGCCCCACGCCAAGATCATCCACATCGACATCGATCCCACTTCCATCAAAAAGAACGTCCGGGTGGATCTGCCGATTGTCGGGCAAGTCAAGGATGTCCTGGTCAAAATCAACAAGGAACTGCAGGCGCATGCCGAGACCACCGCGGAACTGCCCGGCATGACGGTCGCCTGGCGGGAAGAGATCGGAGAATGGACCCGGACCCATCCCGTCACCTACAAAAACAGTGAAACCGTCATCAAGCCGCAGTACGTCATCGAGAAGATTCGTGAACTGACTGACGACGATGCCATCATCGTCACGGAAGTCGGACAACACCAGATGTGGACCGCCCAGTTCTTCCAGTTCAGCCAGCCGCGCACTTTCCTGACCTCCGGCGGTCTGGGTACCATGGGCTTCGGCCTGCCGGCAGCTCTCGGGGCGCAGGTGGCCTGTCCGGATCGGCAGGTCATCGATGTCAGCGGCGACGGTTCCTTTCAGATGAATTCCCAGGAACTGGCGACCCTGGTGCAGTACCAATTGCCGGTGAAGATCGCCATCCTGAATAACAATTATCTGGGCATGGTGCGGCAATGGCAGGAACTGTTCTTCCGTCGGCGCTACAGCCAGACTCCGATGGAATTGCCCATCGATTTCGTCAAGCTGGCGGAGGCCTATGGAGCCACCGGTCTGACCGCCGCCCGGCCCGAGGAGGTGGAAGGGGTCATTCGGAAGGCCCTGCAGACTCCGGGGCCGGTGCTGATGGAGTTCAAGATCGATCGGGAGGAAAATGTCATGCCCATGGTGCCGGCCGGGGCGGCTATCAATGAAATGGTGCTGGCTTCCTAGGGGGCGGAATGGATATTGCCAATATGAAACATACCATATCGGTTCTGGTCGAAAACGAATTCGGCGTGCTGGCCCGGGTCGCGGGGCTGTTCTCAGGACGAGGCTTCAACATCGAGAGTCTGACCGTCGCCCCGACCCTGGACCCCAGCGTCTCGTGCATGACCATCGTAACCAGCGGTGATGAACGGGTGCTGGAGCAGATTACCAAGCAACTCAACAAGCTCATCGATACCATCAAGGTCATGGATTTTACCGGCATGGAATTCATCGAGCGGGAAATGGCCTTGATCAAAGTTCAGGCCACGGATGAAACCCGGGCCGAAGTTTTGCGAATTGCCGACATTTTTCGAGGCAAGGTGGTGGATGTCACGGCGCGCTCCTATACCCTGGAGATCACGGGAGCCCCCGGAAAAATCGAAGCCGTCATCGATCTGCTGAGGCCCATGGGCATCAAGGAACTGGTTCGCTCCGGTCCCGTTGCCCTGTGCCGCGGCAGCAAGGATATCAAAGGTTGAGCGGAATGCCCTGAGGGCAGAGGAACCGGGCGGCAGCCAATAAAAGACGCTGGCGCCCTTTGGGCCGCTGTGCTATATAAATGAGCTTTCGCAATCTACAAAGTGCTGGACAGCCATAAGGAGGAACAAACGCAATGAAGGTTTATTACGACAAGGACGCCAACCTCGAACTGCTCAAGAACAAGCAGGTCGCCATCATCGGTTACGGCAGCCAGGGCCACGCCCATGCCAACAACCTCAAGGACAGCGGCATCGAAGTGGTGGTCGGGCTGCGGGCCGACAGCACTTCGCGGCCCAAGGCTGAAAAGGCCGGCCTCAAGGTTCTCGAGACCTCGGAAGCGGTCAAGGGCGCGGACATCGTCATGATTCTGGTTCCCGACGAATTGCAGGGCGATCTTTATCGCCAGGAAATCGCTCCCTTCCTGAAGAAGGGCGCCTACCTGGCTTTCGGGCATGGCTTCAACATTCACTTTGGCCAGATCGTGCCCTCGGCGGATATCAACGTCTTCATGGTGGCTCCCAAAGGGCCCGGTCACATGGTGCGGCATGAATACACCCGCGGCGGCGGCGTGCCCTGCCTCATCGCCATCCACCAGGATCCGGCCGGCAACACCAAGGACATGGCCCTGGCCTATGCCAGCGGCGTCGGCGGCGGCCGCGCCGGCATCATCGAAACCAACTTCCGCGAAGAAACGGAAACCGACCTGTTCGGCGAGCAGGCGGTACTCTGCGGCGGGGCCTCGGCCCTGGTGCAGGCCGGATTCGAAACGCTGGTGGAAGCGGGCTATGCTCCGGAAATGGCCTATTTCGAGTGCCTGCATGAACTGAAACTGATCGTCGATCTGATGTACGAGGGCGGCATCGCCAACATGCGCTACTCCATCTCCAATACGGCCGAGTACGGCGACCTGACCCGCGGGCCGCGGGTGGTAACCGCCGAGACCAAGGCCGCCATGAAGGAAATTCTGCGCGAAATCCAGGAAGGCGAGTTCGCCCGTGAATGGATGCTGGAGAATCAGGCCTACAAGCCGACCCTGACCGCCCTGCGCCGCAAAGGCCAGCAGCATCCCATCGAGGAAGTCGGCGGCCGTCTGCGCAGCATGATGAGCTGGATCGGCAAGAACAAGATTGTCGACAAGGAACGCAACTGACCGCGGCAACCTGTCCGGCGGGAACAGGCCTGGTCCTGTTCCCGCTGTTTCATTTTCGGGAGGATCCTCAGCATGCGCAATCAGAACCAACCGGTCGTGGTCGAGGGCTACCCGTTCATCGGCCTGTTCGCTTTTGTCACCCTGATTTTCGCCCTGCTCGGATGGGGATTCCTGACCGTGCTGTGCCTGGCGTTGACTCTGTTTACCGCCTACTTCTTTCGCAATCCGGAACGGTTTTCCGATGCCGAGGAAGCGGCGGTTCTGGCGCCGGCGGACGGTCGGGTGATCTGTGTCGACAAGGTCTGGGAGGAGCGCTGCCTCAAGGCCGAGACCATCAAGGTCAGTATCTTCATGTCGGTCTTCGATGTTCATGTCAATCGTGCTCCCATCACCGGGCGGGTCGCGGATCTGTTTTACAATCGCGGAGAGTTTTTCAACGCCTCCCTGGACAAAGCGAGCCTGCAGAACGAACAGGCCGGCATGCTGCTGGAACATCCCGGCGGCCCGCGCCTGCTGGTGGTGCAGATTGCCGGACTGATTGCACGGCGCATCGTCACCTATCCGGTGATCGGCGATCTGGTGCAGCGCGGTGCCCGTTACGGACTGATCCGATTCGGCTCGCGAGTCGATGTCTATCTGCCCGAGGACGCGGATGTGCTGGTACATGTCGGTGATCGGGTGCGCGGCGGCGAAACGGTACTGGGTTATCTTAAGTAAAGGATCCGGCAGGGCCGGGGGTCGGACGGTAGGGATGCCGGCCACCGCCGGCCGCAACCTTCGGAACCGCTTGGTTTCCCTTTCCGGGGTTCGTTGATTTTCCGACCCGTCAAAAACCGTCTGGCCGCATGGAAAAAACACAGCGAGATGGCGGTGGGGAATATTTGCTACCTTGACAGGGTCGGCTTATATCTGCTTTATTACTGAGAAGCAACAGATTGGAAAGGCCGTGATGAGGAGTAGTAAGCCACAGCCCTGATTGGAGAGAGCCGGCGGTCGCTGCGAGCCGGTATCAGGAGGGCCGAACTCGCCTCGGAGCCGCAACCGTGAACCCGGCGCTCTGTCGGCTAGCGGTTGACGTAAGCCTGCGTAAAAGGCCAATCAAGGACTCTCTCCGGGGAGTCGAATCAGGGTGGTACCGCGAAGCCTCAGCTCTCGCCCCTGAACGGGTCGGGGGTTTTTTTTTATCGGGCGGTGCAGGTTTTTTCGGCCGCATCGGCAGGTCACAAGGCTAAAAAGGACTATTTTTCCATTTTTGGCCGCAGAGCGGAATCGGGGAGAGGGGGTGGTGTCGTGGAATCGGACCTAGGCGACCTGGAATGTCGCCGCACATGGCGGAAGCGGGCTCGTGACCGTAGGCAACAGATAACCACAGCCGCCCTGAATGGCCGCATCGGCTGATCGAGGGGGCAGATAAGGCAGGAGGTCTCCATGCAGGATATCAAATCCATCAAAATATTCGACACCACCCTGCGCGACGGCGAACAGTCGCCGGGCGCGAGCATGACCATCGACGAAAAATTGCGCATCGCTTTTCAGCTGGAAAAGCTCAATGTCGATGTCATCGAAGCCGGATTTCCCATCGCCTCCGAGGGGGACTTCGAAGCGGTGAAGCGCATTGCCCAGACCCTCAAGGGACCTGAGATTTCCGGTCTGTGCCGGGCCAATGACAAGGATATCGACTGTGCCTGGAATGCGCTGAAATATGCGGAGGAGCGGGGCCGCATTCACACCTTTCTGGCCACCAGCGACATCCACATGAAGTACAAGCTGAAGATGTCCGAGCAGCAGGTCATCGACACGGCGGTGGCCGGGGTGCGGCGCGCCGCGGGGTATACCGCCAACGTCGAATTCAGTGCCGAGGATGCGGCGCGAACCCGTCTGCCCTTTTTGGCCCAGGTGGTTGAAGCCGTCATCGACGCCGGCGCCCGGGTCATCAATATTCCCGATACCGTCGGCTACACCATCCCCAGCGAATTCGGCGCTATCATCCGCTACCTGAAGCAGCATGTGCGTAACATCGATGGGGCCATTCTGTCGGTGCACTGCCACAACGATCTCGGCCTGGCCGTGGCCAACTCCCTGGCCGCCGTCGAAGCGGGGGCCGAGCAGGTCGAGTGCACCATCAACGGCATCGGTGAACGGGCCGGCAACTGCTCCCTGGAGGAAGTGGTCATGGCCCTGCGCACCCGCCATGACATTCTGCCCTTCACGACCCGGGTGAACACGGAACACATCTACGCCACCAGCAAACTGCTGTCCACGGTGACCGGGATCATGGTGCAGCCCAACAAGGCCATTGTCGGTGCCAACGCCTTTGCCCATGAGGCCGGCATTCACCAGCACGGCGTCATGATGGAGAAGACCACCTACGAGATCATGACTCCGGAATCCATCGGCCTGACTCAGAACAAGCTGGTTCTGGGCAAGCACTCCGGACGTCATGCCTTCAACCAGCGTCTCGACGAGTTGGGCTACAGCCTCAACAAGGAGGACATGGAGCGGGCCTTTGTCCGCTTCAAGGCCCTGGCCGATCAGAAAAAGGAGATCTTCGACGAAGACCTCGACGCCATCATCGCCGACGAGATCATCCGCATTCCCGAGCGCTACAAGCTGGTGCAGATGAATGTTTCTTCCGGGTCCTTCGCCGCGCCGACGGCCACGGTGGAAATGGAGATCGACGGCAAGTTGCGCAAGGCGGCCCTCATCGGCAGCGGTCCGGTGGATGCAACCTTCCGGACCATCAAGAAACTGACCAAAAGTCAGGCCGGCCTGCTCAGTTTCACCGTCGGCGCCATCACCGGCGGTACCGACGCCCAGGGCGAATGCACCGTGCGCCTGGAGTTGGACGGTCGTGAAGTGTTGGGCCAGGGGGCACATCCGGATATCATCGTGGCCAGCGCCAAGGCCTATATCAATGCTTTGAACAAGCTGGCCACGGTCATGAAGAAAAAGGCTTCAGCGCATTTTTAAACCGAGCCAAAGGTGACTCTTCGCCTTCATAATCAAGATGGATTGGGAGAATCATGGGAAAGACCATCGCTGAAAAAATATTTGCCGCCCATTTGCGGGACGAACCGTTTCCGGGTACTTACGTGCTCGATCTGGACCGGGTGCTGTGCCATGAAATCACCACACCGGTAGCCATCGCCGATTTGGTCTGGCGCAACAAGGACCGGGTTTTCGATCCGACCCGCATCAAGGCGGTCATCGATCACGTGACCCCCGCCAAGGACAGCAAGACCGCCATTCAAGGCAAAATTCTGCGGGAATGGGCCCGTCGTCACGACATCAAGGACTTTTTCGATGTCGGGCGCAACGGCGTCTGCCATGCCCTGTTTCCCGAGCAGGGTTTCATCCGCCCCGGCTTCACCGTCATCATGGGCGACAGCCACACCTGTACTCATGGTGCTTTTGGCGCCTTTGCCGCCGGGGTTGGCACCACCGACCTGGAGGTCGGTATTCTCAAGGGGGTGTGCGCCTTCCGCAAACCGGCCAGCATCCTGGTCAATCTGCAGGGGACCTTGCCCGAGGGCGTCTACTCCAAGGATGTCATCCTGCACCTCATCGGTATTCTGGGCGTCAATGGCGCCACCGACCGCGTTATCGAGTTCCGCGGACCGGTGGTCGATGCCATGTCCATGGACGCGCGCATGACCCTCACCAACATGGCCATCGAAGCCGGCGGCACCTGCGGCATCTGCCTGCCCGACCAGACCACGGTGGAATACCTGTGGCCCTTCATCAAGGACGACTATGCCAATCAGGCGGCGGCCCTGGAGGACTTCCGGCGCTGGCATTCGGATGCCGACGCGGTGTACGAGCGGGTACTGGATCTGGATGTGAGCAATCTGGAGCCCCAGGTCACCTACGATTATAAGCCCGATTGCGTCAAGCCGGTGGGTGAACTGGCCGGTACCCGCATTGACCAGGTCTATATCGGCACCTGTACCAATGGCCGACTGGAGGATTTGCGCCAGGCGGCGGAAATCCTCAAGGGGCGCACCATTGCCCCGACGGTGCGCGGTATCCTGTCGCCGGCAACGCCGAAAATTTTCCGGGAGGCTCTGGAAGAGGGACTGATTGCCATTTTCATGGATGCCGGGTTCTGCGTCACCAATCCGACCTGCGGCGCCTGTCTTGGCATGAGTTGCGGGGTGTTGGCGCCCGGTGAATCCTGCGCCGCGACCAGCAACCGGAATTTCCAGGGTCGCATGGGGCAGGGGGGCATGGTGCACCTGATGAGTCCGGCGACGGCTGCCGCATGCGCGGTGACCGGTGTGATTACCGATCCGCGGACGCTGTAATCCGGCTGAACGCAACGATACGAAGGAGCTGAGGAAAATATGGAAAGAACTTTCGGTGGAACGGCCCTGTTTTTGGACCGCTCCGATATCAATACGGATGAAATCATTCCGGCGCGCTATCTCACCGAGGTCACCAAGGATGCGCTGAAGCCTTATTTGCTGGAGGATTTGCTGCTCGACGGTTTCGATCCTCAAGGTCCGGCCTTGCAGCAGGCCTCGGTGATCGTGACCCGCCGCAATTTCGGCTGCGGTTCCTCGCGGGAACATGCTCCCTGGGCACTGGAGGTCAACGGCATTCACACCGTCATCGCCGAAAGCTACGCGCGCATCTTCCGTCAGAACATGTTCAACTGCGGCATGCTGGCCATCGAATTGCCGGCCGCCGATTTGGAGCGGCTGTTTGCCCTGCAGACGGCGGGAGAAGTGCAGGTGTCCGTCGATCTGGCGGCCCAGCGTGTGGTAGCCTGTGCCGGAGATCAGAAGTTCGAGTGCGGTTTCGAGATTTCCCCCTTCGACAAGGCGCTGGTGCAGGCCGGCGGCTGGGTGGAATTTGCCGACCAGCGATATTGAGATTTGCCAACCGGGCCTCGGCCCGGTTGGTTTTTGCCCAAACTGTGCCACGGTTGGCACAATAGTTGGTATGGTTTCGACACAGGTTCGGTTCGAAGACAAAATCTGTGGAAAAACCCTTTGACAACCTGCCGGCCCTCTACCTATGATGGCCCCAGTTTGAACTCGCCGGTTTTCCAACGTTTTTTTTATTGATCCGCGGGTTTTTCAACGGAGATAGACGATGCAGAATACATTCAAACTGGCTGTTCTGGCCGGTGACGGGATTGGGCCGGAAGTGATGGACGAGGCCCTGAAAGTGTTGGACGCCATCGAAAACCTTTTTTCGGTGCGTTTTGAACGTACCGAGGCTCTGGTTGGCGGCGCGGCCATCGACGCCACCGGTAAGGCTTTGCCGGAACATACCATCGAGGTGTGCAAGGCGGCGGATGCCATTCTTTTCGGCAGCGTCGGCGGACCCAAATGGGAGACTCTGCCGGTTGAAGAACGTCCGGAGCGCGGGGCCTTGCTGCCTCTGCGACAGATTTTCGGCCTGTTCTGCAATCTGCGTCCGGCCATCGTGTTTCCCGCCCTGACCGCTGCCTCCAGCCTCAAGGAAGAGGTCATCGCCGGCGGCTTCGACATCCTGGTTGTGCGTGAACTGACCGGCGACGTTTATTTTGCCCAGCCCAAGGGCATCGATGGGACGGCCCCGGAGCGCCGCGGCTTCGACACCATGCTGTATTCCGAAGGGGAGATCACCCGTATTGCCCACAAAGCCTTTGCGGCCGCCCGGCAACGACAGCAGCGCCTGGTTTCCATCGACAAGGCCAACGTGCTGTCGACCTCCGTGTTGTGGCGCGAAGTCGTGGCGCAGGTGGCGGCGGAGTACCCCGATGTCCAGTTGACCCACATGTATGTGGACAACGCCGCCATGCAACTGGTCAAGGCCCCCAAGCAGTTCGACGTCATGCTGTGTCCCAACATGTTCGGCGATATCCTGTCGGACGAAGCGGCCATGCTGACCGGGTCCCTGGGCATGCTGCCTTCCGCCTCCCTGGCCGAGGGCACTTTCGGCATGTATGAACCGGCCGGTGGCAGCGCTCCCGACATTGCCGGACAGGGTATCGCCAATCCTCTCGCCCAGATCCTTTCCGCTGCCATGCTGTTGCGGCACTCCTGCCGGATGCCGGAAGCCGCCCAGGCCATCGAAGATGCCGTTGGCGCGGTGCTCGAGCAGGGGTTGCGGACCCGGGACATCTTCATGGGCGGGGCCGGGGAAACCCTGGTGGGAACCAGCGGCATGGGGGATGCCATCGTCGCCAATCTGCGGCGCGCCTGAACGGGGTGGTGATGCGCAGGGTCAGAAAGGCCAAGGCCGGGTCTCCCATCGGGATGGCGTTTTTTTCTGCAACAAAATGTTTTTGAGCAGGTCGACAGGGGCTTTTTGGCGCCCTGCGGGAATGGAACACGACCGGATCGGTCCGGAAATCTGAAAAGAAACAAAGGGAGATCAGTACATGTCCAGAACGTTCAATGTTGCGGTGGTAGGTGCCACGGGAGCGGTCGGCAACCAGATGCTCGAGGTGCTGGAGGAACGGAATTTTCCCGTCAAGGAAGTGCGCCTGTTGGCCTCTTCCCGCTCCGAAGGCAAATTTCTCGAATTTCGCGGCGAGCAGTTGCCGGTGCAGGTGCTGGGCAAGGATTCCTTCAAGGGCATCGACATCGCCCTGTTCAGTGCCGGCGGATCGCGCAGCGAGGAATTCTGCCCCATCGCCGCCGCGGCGGGGGCGGTCTGTGTCGACAACTCCAGCGCCTGGCGCATGGACCCCGAAGTTCCCCTGGTGGTGCCCGAGGTCAATCCCCATGACGTAGCCCTGTATCGCAACAAGGGGATCATCGCCAATCCGAACTGTTCGACCATCCAGATGGTGGTGGCCCTCAAGCCCCTGCACGATTTTGCCACCATTCGCCGCATCGTGGTCTCCACCTACCAGGCCGTATCGGGTACCGGCACCCATGCCATCGATGAGTTGCGCATCCAATGCGGCGAACTGCTCAACGGGCGACCGGCCGAAAGCAAGGTGTATCCTCACCAGATCGCCTTCAATTGCCTGCCCCATATCGATGTGTTTCTGCCCAACGGCTACACCAAGGAAGAGATGAAAATGGTCAACGAGACCCGCAAGATTCTCGGCGACGAAAAAATCCGGGTGACCGCCACCACGGTGCGGGTGCCGGTGTTCTACAGCCACAGCGAAGCCGTCAATATCGAGACCGAACGCAAACTGACCGCCGCCAAGGCTCGGGAGTTGCTGACGGCAGCGCCGGGTGTCCTGGTGGTCGACGATGTGGCCAATGCCGTCTATCCCATGGCTGTCGAGGCCGCCGGCCAGGATCTGACCTTCGTCGGCCGCATCCGCGAGGACGAGTCCATCGAAAACGGCTTGAATCTCTGGGTGGTGGCCGACAACCTCCGCAAGGGCGCGGCAACCAATGCAGTACAGATTGCCGAGTTGCTGGTGGAAAAGTATCTCTAAAACCACCTGTGGTGAAAAAGGGTAACTTCAGCGGGGGAGGCCATCGGTCTCCTCCGCTGTGTTTCAGATCGAAAATGGCGGCAGTTCAAAAGGCCCGAGGCATGCGAACCATCAAGCTGGTGCTTGAATACGACGGAACCGATTTTGTCGGCTGGCAACGCCAGCCGAACGGCATTTCGGTCCAGGAAGTCGTGGAGCAGGCTCTGGAACAGGTTCTGGGCGCACCGGCGCAACTGCTGTCGGCCGGTCGCACCGATGCCGGCGTCCATGCCCGGGGCATGGTGGCGCATTTCACCACCGACGGCACACAACCCCTGCGGGCCTTTCGCGATGGCGTCAACCGCTATCTGCCCGCGACGGTGGCGGTTCGGGACGCCATGGAAGAACGCCCCGGATTTCATGCCCGGTTCGATGCGCGCGGCAAATGGTATCGTTATTCTCTGTATCGCAGCCCGGTGCGTTCCCCTCTGCATGCCCGCACCGCCTGGCATCTGCGGGGGCGGCTGGATCTGGCCGCCATGCGGGCGGCGGCCCGATTGCTGGTCGGTCGGCATGATTTTGCCGCCTTTCGGGCCGCCGGCTGTGCCGCCCGCAGCACGGTGCGGGAACTTTTCGACATCACCCTCAACGAGAATGGCGAACTGCTGTGCATCGACGTGCGCGGCTCGGGTTTTCTGCGTCACATGGTGCGGACCCTGGCCGGCACCCTGGTCGAAGTCGGGCAGGGGCGCCGCAGTGTCGCGGAGGTTCGCGATCTGTTGTTGGGCGGGGAACGTTGCGCTGCCGGGGTCACGGCTCCCGCCCATGGACTGTGCCTCATGGAAGTCTGGTACTGAGGATCGAAAGGTTCGAAACCGGCCCTGAAAAATGCAAAAAGTCCTTGACAGTTCGGGCTCGTTTCGCTAGCCTTTGCATCTCTGTGAGTCCCCGTTACGCACTTCACAGTTATGCATAGAGAGGAATTTCATGAGCACCCAGGTAGCCAAGAAAGCGGAAGTGAAAAGAAGCTGGTTCGTCGTCGATCTGGAAGGTAAAGTTCTGGGTCGGGCCGCGGCCGAAATCGCGCGGGTTCTGCGCGGCAAGCATAAGGCCATCTACAGTCCCAGCGTGGATACCGGCGATTTCGTCGTGGTTCTCAATGCGGACAAGGTCAAGCTGACCGGCAACAAGCTGGCCGCCAAAATGTATTATCGGCATTCCGGTTATCCCGGCGGACTGCGCTCCACCAGCGCCGCCAAGATGCTGGAGACTAAGCCCGAGGAACTGATCAGGAAAGCGGTCAAGGGCATGCTGCCCCGGAACAAGCTGGGCCGCGACATGTTCCGCAAGATGAAGGTCTATTGCGGGGCGGCCCATCCCCATGCGGCGCAACAGCCCAAAGAACTGGTCTTTTAGGATCGAGAGTCAAGTCAGGAGACAAGGATGGCCGAACAGAAGTTTTACGCAACCGGAAAAAGGAAAACGTCGGTGGCTCGCGTATGGTTGAAGCCCGGCGCAGGAAATATCGTCATCAATCGCCGCAGCCTGGATGAGTACTTCGGCCGCGAGACCTCCAAGATGGTGGTCTGCCAGCCGCTGGTATTGACGGACAATGTCGGCAAGTTCGACATTATGGTCAATGTTTGCGGAGGCGGTCCGTCCGGGCAGGCCGGCGCCATCAAGCACGGCATCACCAAGGCCCTGCTGGTGGCCGCCGCCGATTTGCGGCCGACCCTGAAAAAGGCCGGCTTCATCACCCGCGACAGCCGGGCCAAAGAGCGCAAGAAATATGGTCGTCGCGCGGCCCGCGCGCGGTTCCAGTTCTCCAAGCGCTAGGAAGTTCTACGGCATGGGAAGCCTTTGGGATTCCGTGCCGTTCAGGAGAGAGGAAAAGGGAAACCCGCGGGTTTCCCTTTTCTGCATTCAGGGAGGAATTCATGCTCAAGGTAGCCATTGTCGGAGCCAGCGGTTATACCGGCGTCGAACTGATTCGTCTGCTGCTCAATCATCCCCGGGTCGAGATCACCTGCGTCACCTCCCGCCAGCATGCCGGGACCCCCATCGCCGAGGTGTTTCCCTCCCTGCTGGAACGCATCCCTCTGCGCTTCGATCCGGTGGATACGGATCTCATCGTCCGTCAGGCCGACTTCATTTTTACGGCGCTGCCTCATCAGGCGGCCATGGCCATCATTCCCGATCTGCTGGCCGCCGGCAAGCGGGTCGTCGATCTGTCCGCCGATTACCGCTTGCGCGATCCGGCGGTCTACGAGGCCTGGTATCAGCCCCACACCAGTCCGGAACTCCTCGAAGAGGCGGTCTACGGTTTGCCGGAACTGTTCCGGGATGCGGTGCGCAAGGCCCGCCTGGTGGCCAATCCCGGCTGTTATCCGACCAGTGTCGCCCTGGCCCTCGCACCCCTGCTGGAAATGGACCTTATCGATCCTGACAGCCTGATCATCGACAGCAAGTCGGGCACCAGCGGCGCCGGACGCTCCGCCAAGGTGGGCAGTCTCTATTGCGAAGTCAACGAAGGCTTCAAGGCCTATGGCGTGGCTTCTCACCGGCACACCCCGGAAATCGAGCAGACCCTTGCATATCTGGCGGGGCGGGAGGTGCAGGTCAGCTTCACGCCGCATCTGCTGCCGGTCAGTCGCGGCATTCTTTCGACCTGTTACGCGGCTCTGAGAGGAACCCACAGTACGGCCGAACTGCTGGAAATCTTCCAGCAGCGCTACGGCCGGGAACCCTTCGTGCGGATGCATCCCGCCGGCGATCTGCCCAACATCCTTCACGTCCGGGGCAGCAACTGCTGCAACCTCGGGCTGGTCAGCGACAGCCGGACCGGCCGCGTGATCGTGGTCTCCACCATCGACAACCTGCTCAAGGGGGCGGCCGGTCAGGCAGTGCAGAACATGAACCTGATGCTGGACTGGGAAGAAACCTGCGGTCTGCACGATTTGCCCCTGTTCCCCTGAGCCCATGCGCCAGGGCAGGGCGGGCAGGGCCGTCAGCAACCGGGCCGGCGGGGAACCGACCGGCCCCTTTATTCCCACCTGCAGGGCGGATTTGGAGCAGCGCGGCTGGGACGGCATCGATGTACTGTTCGTCAGCGGCGATGCCTACATCGACCACCCGGCCTTCGGCGTGCCGCTCCTGGCCCGTCTTTTGGAGGCGGAAGGCTATCGGGTCGGGTTGCTGGCCCAGCCCGATTGGCGGCAGGCCGAGGCATTCCAGGTCTTGGGGCGGCCGCGGTTGTTCGCGGCGGTGGCCGCGGGCGCCATGGATTCCATGGTCGCCCACTACACCGCCGCCCGCAAGGTGCGCCGCGACGATGCCTATACGCCCGGCGGACGGGCCGGAGCCCGGCCCAACCGCGCCGTCATCGCCTACACGGCGGCCCTCAAGGGCGCCTTCAAAGGTTTGCCGGTGGTCATCGGCGGCATCGAGGCCAGCCTGCGGCGCCTGGCCCATTATGACTATTGGGATGATGGCGTGCGTCGCTCCATCCTGGTGGACAGCAAGGCCGCCCTGCTGGTGCATGGCATGGCCGAGCTCAGTTTGCTTGAAGTAGCGCGACGCTGTGCCCTCGGTGAAGAACCGGGCGGACTGCGGGACGTTTCCGGCACCGCCTTTTTGAGCGAGGCTCCGCCGTCGGACGCCGTGCTGCTGCCATCCTTCGCCGAAGTGCGGGAGGATACCGAGGCCTACGGCCGCGCCTTTCGACTGGCCGTGGAGCAGGCCAATCCCTTCTGCGGTCGCCCCCTGGCCCAGGAACATGACGGCCGTTGGGTGGTGGTCCTGCCGCCGGCCCGGCCCCTGACGACATTGGAACTGGACCGGATCTACAGCCTGCCTTTTCTGCGTCGCCCGCATCCAGCCTACCTGGAGCCTATTCCCGCCTTTGCCCAGATTCGCCATTCCATCACCAGCCATCGCGGTTGCTGTGGCGGCTGCGCCTTTTGCGCCATTGCCCTGCACCAGGGCAAAATCATCCAGTCGCGTTCGGCCGAATCCATTCTGGCCGAAGCGGAACACATGGCCGGCGAGAAGGGTTTCAGCGGCACTTTGACCGATATCGGTGGACCGACGGCCAACATGTACGGCATGTCCTGCGCCGATCCCGAGAGCCTCCGGAACTGCCGCCGCCTGGGATGTCTGTGGCCCGAGCCCTGTCGCAACCTGCACATTGCCGACGACCTGCCGACGGACCTGTTGCGTCGATTGCGCAACCTGGCGGCGGTGCGGCACGTGTTCGTGGCCTCCGGGGTGCGCACCGATCTGCTGCCGCGCCAACCGCGCTATCTCCGGCAGTTGCTCAGCGAGCATGTCGGCGGATTGCTCAAGGTGGCGCCCGAAACTCTTTGCGGCAAAGTGGCCCGGGTCATGCGCAAGCCGGGCCCGGAGGTCTTTGAGCGGTTTCTCGAAGAGTTCCGGGCAACCAGCGTGCGGCTGGATCGGCGTCAGGCGGTGGTCCCCTACCTGATGGCCGGACATCCCGGTTGCACTCTCGACGACATGGTGGAGACGGCCCTGTTTCTGCGCCGCCACGGGCTCCGGGTGGAGCAGGTCCAGGAGTTCACGCCCACGCCGGGAACCCTGGCGACATGTATCTATCATACCGGTCGTGATCCCCTTACCGGCGAGACCCTTTATGTGGCGCGCACTCAGCAGGAACGGCGCCGGCAAAAGGCCCTTTTGCTTTGGCATCGCCCGGAAAACCGGGAAAATATCCGCCTTGCCCTGCAGGCCTGCGGCCGCCTGGCCGATGCCCGGGAATTGTTGGCGCCCGTCACTGGAGCCCGCCGTCCAAAATTGGAGGATGGGCCAGGATTCCGGCCCGGCCCTCCCCGCAGGAAACGCCGCGGCCCTGCTTGACAGCGTCGGCGCGCGAAGATTATGATGTCCCATTTTGTAGGCTGGCACAGTGGAAGCGGGATGAACGGCCATGGCAGACCTGTTGACATTTTTGGGCTTGCTGCTGATTGTGGAAGGGCTGCCCTGGTTTTTATCGCCATTGCGCGTCAAGGCCTTGATGCGGTTGCTGTTGGCGGTTCCGGAGGCCAGTCTGCGCCTGCTCGGTCTGGTGTGGATGCTGCTGGGGCTGTTGCTGGTATATCTGGCGCGGGGATAGTACGCACAACTCATTGATTGGAACGGTTTTCAGGGGCGACCGCCGACCCCGACCGTCCCCCGAGGATTATTACGTGCAGTTGAACGATTTCGATTTCGAACTGCCGGAAGCTCTGATTGCCCAGCATCCATTGCCCACCCGTCCGGCCTCACGTCTCATGGTGCTGGAGCGGGCCGCCAGGCGGGTGCAGCTGGCCCGGTTTCCGGATATCGGCCAGTGGCTGACCGCCGGAGATGTGCTGGTGCTCAACGATACCCGGGTGATCCCGGCGCGCCTGATGGGGCACAAGGATTCGGGCGGCCGCATCGAGGTCCTGCTGGTCAGGCGTCAGCCCGGTGCCGAGGAAACCTGGGCCTGTCTGACCCGTTGCTCCAAGACACCGCGCCCCGGAGTCCGGTTGCGGTTTGCCGAAGGGCTTTCCGCCGAGGTCCTGCCGGGCGGCGAAGAGCCGTATCGGCTGTTGCGCTTTGCCTGCCAGGATGATTTTTCCGAGGTGCTGGAACGGGTGGGTCGGATTCCCCTGCCACCTTATATCCGCCGGGAAGACAGCGCCGAGGATCGCGAGCGCTACCAGACGGTTTTTGCCCGCCATGCCGGTGCCGTGGCGGCACCGACGGCGGGTCTGCATTTCACCCCTGAACTGCTTGCAGCTTTGCGGGCCAAGGGGGTGGAAATCCATTCCCTGACCCTGCATGTCGGACTCGGTACCTTTTTGCCGGTGCGCAGCGAGGATCTGGCTGGTCACCGCATGCACGAGGAAAACTACCATATTCCGGCAGCGACGGCGGACGCCGTCAACCTGGCCAAGGCCGAAGGGCGCCGGGTCCTGGCGCTGGGTACCACCAGCACCCGGGCGCTGGAATATGCCGTGGACGAAGCGGGCCGGCTCAAAACCGGAGAGGGGGTTTGCGACCTGTTCATCCGACCGGGGTTTCGGTTTCAAATCGTGGATGGTCTGATCACCAATTTCCATCTGCCCCGCTCCACGCTGCTGATGCTGGTAGCCGCCCTGGCCGGCCGCGACTTCATCCTGGATGCCTACCGACAGGCCGTGACGGAAGGTTTTCGTTTTTTCAGTTACGGCGACTGCATGCTCATTGTATAAGGTGAATTTGTCCCAGGTGTGCGATTTCCGTTTTGAATTGTTGGCCGAGGATGGCGCCACGCAGGCCCGTCGCGGACGTTTGGTAACCCGCCGTGGTACCGTGGATACGCCGGTTTTCATGCCCGTCGGTACCCAGGGTACGGTCAAGGCCATGCTGCCGGAAGATTTGCTGACGGCCGGTGCCGAGATTATCCTGGCCAATACCTATCACCTCTTTCTGCGTCCCGGCCATGACCTGATCCGGGATCTAGGCGGTTTGCACCGGTTCATGCACTGGCAGCGTCCCATTCTGACGGACAGCGGCGGCTTCCAGGTGTTCAGCCTTGGCCAACTGCGCCGCATCAGCGAGGATGGGGTGCGTTTCCAGAGCCATCTGGACGGTTCGCACCAGTTGCTGACTCCGGAACTGTCCATCGCCGTACAGGAAGCCCTGGGCGCAGACATCATCATGGCCTTCGATGAATGCATCCCCTATCCGGCGACCCGCGAATACGTGGTCGATTCCACCGCCCGCTCGGGGCGTTGGGCCCGGCGGTGCCGCGAAGCCCGGCGCCAGGGGGACGGGGCGGCCCTGTTCGGTATCGTACAGGGCGGTATGTATCCCGACCTGCGGCGGCAGAGTGCCGAGGAGTTGCTGGCCATCGGTTTCGAGGGTTATGCTCTGGGCGGACTGTCCGTGGGCGAGGAAGCGGCGCGCATGTATGAAATGATGGAGGTGGCCCTGCCTTTGCTGCCGGTTCGCCGGCCCCGTTACGTCATGGGTGTGGGGACGCCGGAAAATCTCATCGAAGGGGTGGCCCGCGGTGTGGACATGTTCGATTGCGTGATGCCGACGCGCAACGCCCGCAACGGCACCCTGTTTACGTCCTTCGGCAAAATCAGCATCAAACAGGCGCGTTATCTGAGGGATGAGCGCCCCATCGATCCGGCCTGTGATTGTTATGTCTGCCAGCATTACAGCCGCGCCTATCTGCGCCATCTCTACCAGAGCAACGAGATCCTGGCCTCCATGCTCAATACTCGGCATAATCTCCACTATTATCTCAATCTGATGGCCGGCGCGCGGGCCGCCATCGAAGCCGGGTGTTTTGAAGCCTATCGCCGGGAATTCTACCGGCAGCGTGAAACGGAGGCCCTCTGACCATCGGTCCCCGGACCCATTGTGTAGCAGGATCGGGTCCCGAGCAGGTCTGAAATTACTGTAGACAGCCGATTTTTGTGCTAATGTAAAGCCGTTCGCCAAACTTTTGGCGGGCCGTCAACCCATCAAGGAGGAACGTATATGTTTGGGATTTCCGAAGCGCATGCCATGGCCGGAACGGCCGCGGGGCAGGGCAACAATCCTTATTCCGGCCTCATCATGCTGGTACTGATGTTCGCCATTTTCTACTTTCTGCTCATCCGGCCCCAACAAAAGCGTGCCAAAGAACATAAGGAACTCATCGAATCCCTGAAGGTCGGGGATCAGGTGGTTACTGCCGGCGGCATTCACGGCAAGGTTGCGGCGCTGCAGGACGGCATCGTTACCGTCGAAGTGGCCACCGGCGTCAAGATCAAGGTGAATCGCAGTTCCATCGTCTCGACCCTGGCCGGTTAGCCGATTCCGGCGCCTGGTTTTGGCAATTTGGGGCCTCGTCGCCTGGAACCGCTGCCTTGGTTTCCGGGGTCGAACAGGGCTGGATTTGAATGCGAAAGGAGTTTAATGCCGTCATGTCCAAAAGCATTGTAATGCGGGGGGGAGTGGTAGCGGGCTGTCTGCTTCTGGCCCTGTTGGCGCTGGCGCCGACCTTCGTTCCGGATCGTCTTCCGGCCTGGTGGAAAAAGGCTTTTGATCCCATTCACCTCGGTCTCGACCTGCAGGGCGGGATGCACCTGGTGCTGGGGGTGGAAGCGGAAAAGGCCGTGGAAAGCCGGGTGGACAGCCTGGTCGGGCAACTCGAGGCCGAGCTGCAATCCCGCGAGCTGGTGGTTCGGCGGGTGGAACGCATCGGTGAATCGCAGCTGAAGATTGTGGCTTACGAAGAGGATACGGTACGACAGATCGATGAGTGGCTGTCGGCGAACTATCCCGATCTGGAACCGCAGGCGGGCGAAACGGTGGACGGCGCCGTTGCCAAGAGCTATCGCCTCAGCTCCAGGACGGTGGAGACCATCAAGAGTAACGCCGTGCGCCAGGCGGTGGAAACCCTGCGCAACCGCGTCGACCAGTTCGGTCTGAGCGAACCGGTCCTGCAGCGTCAGGGCGAGGACCGTATTCTGGTGCAGTTGCCCGGCGTCAAGGATCCGAAACGGGCCGTGGCCCTGCTTGGAAAAACCGCCCGTCTGGAGTTCAAGCTGGTGGCGGAGCAGGTTGACCCCATGGAAGCCGCGCGGGGCATGCTGCCGCCGGGAACCCAGTTGCTTTACGAGCGGCAGCTCAATCGCCGCAGCGGCGCGGTGGCCCAGACCCCCATCGTGGTCTACGATCAGACGGTGCTGACCGGCGATCTGATTGCCGACGCCCAGGTTCGCATCGACCCGCGCTTCAACGAACCCTACATCTCCCTGGACTTCAATGCCCTGGGGGCCAAAAGCTTCGACCGCATCACCGGCGCCAATGTCGGCCGCCGCATGGCCATCGTTCTGGATGACACCGTCTATTCGGCGCCCGTGATCCGCGAGCGCATCTCCGGCGGCAGCGCCCAGATCACCGGTTCCTTCAGCGAACAGGAAGCCGCCGACCTGGCCATCGCCCTGCGCGCCGGTTCCCTGCCGGCCCCCGTCAAGGTGCTTGAGGACCGCACCGTCGGTCCGTCCCTGGGGATGGACTCCATCAAACAGGGCATGACTTCCGTGATCATCGGCGGCCTGCTGGTGGTGTTGGCCATGGCCCTGTACTACAATGTCTCCGGCCTGGTCGCCAACCTGGCCCTGGTGCTGAACATGGTTTTCCTGCTGGCCCTGCTGTCCCTGTTCAAGGCCACCCTGACCCTGCCGGGCATTGCCGGCATCGTTCTGACCCTGGGCATGGCCGTGGATGCCAATGTGCTCATCTACGAACGCATCCGCGAGGAACTGCGCAACGGGATGTCGGTGCGCGCCGCCATCGATGCCGGCTACAGCAAGGCCTTTTTGACCATCATCGATGCCAACATCACGACCTTCATCGCCGCGCTGGTGCTGTTCCAGTTCGGTACCGGGCCGGTCAAGGGTTTTGCGGTGACGCTGTCCATCGGTATCGCGTCCTCCCTGTTTACGGCGGTATTTGTTTCGAGGTTGGTCTTCGATCTGGTCCTGGAACGTTTCCAGGTCAAGCGGCTGAGAATTTAGGAGGGCGGCATGCAAATCATCAAACCGGATATCAATATCGATTTTGTAGGCAAAAAGGGACTGGCCATCGTGCTGTCGCTGGTCCTGATTCTGGCCGGCCTGGTGTCCCTGGTCGCCAAGGGCGGGCCGCGCTACGGCATCGACTTTGCCGGCGGCACCCTGATTCAGGTCAAGTTCAATCAGCCTACGGATGCCGCCACCATCCGCGGCGCCCTGGCGCCTTTGAATCTGCGCGGCTTGACGGTGCAGCGCTTCGAGGGCGAAGGCGATGAATTCCTGCTGCGCGCCCAGGAAAGCAGCGCAGCTCTGGAAGGCCTTTCCCACCGGATTACGGAGGCGCTGGAAGGATCCTTCGGGGAAGGCCAGCTGGAACTGCGGCGCATGGAGATGGTCGGCCCCCAAGCCGGCCGGGAGTTGCGCAACCGCGGCCTGCTGGCAGTCCTCTACGCCATGATCGGCATCCTCATCTACGTGAGTTGGCGGTTCAAGTTCCGTTTCGCCGTCGGCGCCATTCTCGCCCTGCTGCACGATGTGCTGTTTACCGTGGGGATTTTCTCCCTCCTCAACAAGGAGATCGACCTGCCCGTTATCGCCGCCTTTCTCGGCATTGTCGGCTACTCTCTCAACGATACGATCATCGTTTATGACCGGATTCGGGAGAACACCGGCAAAATCGAAAAGGAAAGCTTCCCCAGCGTCATCAATCGCAGCATCAATGAAACCCTGTCCCGTACCATCATGACCTCGGGCACCACCCTGCTGGTGGTTTTGGCTCTGCTGATCTTCGGCGGCGGGGTGATTCAGAACTTTGCTCTGGCCCTGTTTATCGGCATCATGGTCGGAACCTATTCATCCGTATTCGTGGCCAGCCCGGTGCTGCTCTATTGGGACGAATATCGGGCCCGCCGGCGAGGTGCCAAAGGCTAGTCCGCAGTCAGTGATAAATCGGAATTCGGGCCGGAAGTCTTGCTTCCGGCCCGAGTCTTTTGGGACTTGATCGGGGGAAAATGTGGAACCGGGACAAGCGTGTCGGTGGGACAAGCGCGAGGCCGTGGAGTTGGCGGACGATGAAGGGCTGCAGCGGAGCCTGGGCATTTCGCTTTTAACCGCCCGTGTCCTGGCGGCCCGGGGTATCGTCAATGCCGAACAGGGCCGGGAATTTCTCCAAGCGCGCCTGGCCGACCTGCCCGATCCCTTTCTGCTGCAGGATATGGAGGCCGCGGTCTCGCGACTGGTTCAGGCTATTCGCGCCGGCGAACGCATTGCCGTGCATGGTGATTACGACGTGGACGGGGTGACCGGCACCGCCCTGCTGGTGGAAAACCTCCGCATCTTTGGTGCCGATGTGGTATTTCACGTCCCCCTGCGTCTGACCGAGGGGTATGGCCTGTCGGTGTCCGCCTTGGAGCAGGCTGCCGCCGACGGGGTAAAGCTGGTGATCACCGTGGATTGCGGCATTTCCGCCTTGGATGCGGCCCGCCGGGCGGCGGAACTGGGGCTGGAATTGATTGTCACGGACCATCATCAGCCCCCCGACAGGTTGCCGCAAGCGCTGGCCATCATCAACCCTCGGCGCACCGACTGCGCCTATCCCTGCAAGGACCTGGCCGGAGTCGGCGTGGCCTTCATGCTGCTGGTGGCCCTGCGTCAGCGGTTGCGCAACGCAGGGATTTGGACGGCAGGCAGGGAGCCGGACCTGCGCTTCGCCCTGGATTTGGTGGCCTTGGGAACCATTGCCGATATCGTGCCCCTGCGCGGGGTGAACCGCAGTTTGACCCGCATCGGCCTGACCTTGCTGGAACAATCCCGACGGGTCGGGGTGACGGCGCTGAAAAAGGTCGCCGGCGTGGAACAGGTCACCTGCGGTACGGTAGGGTTTCGCCTGGCGCCGCGGCTGAATGCGGCAGGACGTCTGGAGGACGCCCGTCAGGGGGTGGAGTTGCTCCTTGAAAGCTCCGCCGAACGCGCCGTCCTGGTGGCGGAGCAGTTGGACGCCGTCAACCGGGAACGACAGGCCGTCGAGCAGCGCACCCTGCAACAGGCCCTGGACCGGCTTGCCGGCTGGGATCCGAGGACCCGTAACAGTATCGTGCTGGCCGACGCCGATTGGCACCCGGGGGTGATCGGCATCGTCGCCAGCCGCCTGGTGGAACGCTTTCATCGTCCGACGGTACTCATCGCCCTGGATGGGGGCAGCAGCAAGGGCTCCGGCCGCTCCATCCGCGGGTTTCACCTGTTCCGGGCCTTGCAGTCCTGCAGCGGCAGCCTGCAGGGTTTCGGCGGCCATGAATACGCTGCCGGCCTGTCCATTGCCGCCCAACGGGTCGAGGATTTTGCCCGGGAATTCGAGGCTCTGGCCCGGCAGTGGCTGAGCGAGGACGACCTGCAGCCCCGGCAGTTTTTCGATGCGGAAGTCGAACTGGAAGAGCTGACCGAGGCCACGGTACAGGAATTGGCCGGCCTGGCGCCTTTCGGGCCCGGCAATCCGCAGCCGGTGGTCCTGGCGCGGCAGTTGGTCCTGCGGCAGGTTCAGCGGGTCGGTGACAATCATCTGCGCTTCACCGCCTGTCAGGGCGGCTACAGCCTGCCCTGCATCGCCTTCGGTCTGGCCGAACGGGCCGATGAACTGCACGGACCCATGGATTTGCTCTGCGTGCCCACCCTCAACGACTGGCGGGGACGAACCAGTGTCCAGTTGCAGGTGCGGGATTTTCGTCCGGCGGAGACATGCAGCCCAGGACGGATTGTTGAAGAGGAAAATTTAGCTCACTCTGACGGAACTGGTCCGGATCTCCGAAGATAAAAAACCCGGAGCCATGAGCTCCGGGTTTGAGATGTCAGCGGGCGAGTTGCAGTTGCTCGGCCAGCTTTCCCCAGGCCGGCAGGCTGCGCCGGATGCTCTCCATGGAGACGCAGTAGGCGATGCGGAAGTAGCCCGGCGCGCCGAAACCGCGTCCCGGTACCACCAGAATGCGGTGCTCCAGGGCCTTGGCGGCGAATGCGACATCATCCGCCAGGGGCGACTCGGGAAACAGATAGAACCCGCCGCGCGGCTTGACCATGCGGAAGCCGCAGGCGCTCAGATGCTCATAGAGCAGGTCGCGTTTTTCCCGGTAGGCGGCGATGTCGACGCTTTCCTCCTGTAGACGGGTCACCAGGCGCTGCATCAGGGCCGGGGCGTTGACGAAACCCAGAACCCGGTTGCAGAATATGGCTCCCTCCATGAAACGCTCGACCTGCTCCATGTCCGGGTTGGCGGCCAGGTAGCCGATGCGCTCTCCGGGCAGAGCCAGATCCTTGGAATGGGAGTTGATGATGACCGCATTGCGCACGTGGTTGAACACGTTCGGAACCGGTTCGTCATCGTAGGCCAGACGGGCGTAGGGTTCGTCGGACAGCACGTAGATGGTGCGGCCCAACTCCCGTGACTTGCGGTCGAGCAGCTCACCCAGGGCCTGCAGGCTCGCCGCCGGGTAAATGGCGCCGGTGGGATTGTTGGGTGAGTTGACGATGATGGCCCGGGTATTGGGACCGATGGCTTTGTCCAGTTCCCCGATGTCGGGCTGAAAAGTATCTCGATCGGTCCAGACGATTTTCGGCACCCCGCCGTGGTTGTCGATGTAAAACAGGTATTCGACGAAGTAGGGCGCCAGGATGATGACTTCCTCGCCGGGATTGAGGATGGTTTTCAAGGCGACGTTGAGTGCGCCGCCGGCGCCGCAGGTCATGATCACCTGCTCGGCGGAAACCGGCCGCAACGTCTGGCGGGACAGATGCGCCGCCACGGCCGCGCGGGTTTCGGCATAACCGGCATTGCTCATGTAGCGATGCATGCCCGGCGGCGGATTCTGGGCCAGGCGTAACAATTCCTGGTGAAAAGCCGGCGGCGGCTCCGTGTCCGGATTGCCCAGGGTGAAGTCGAAAACCTGGTCTTCACCATGGATGGCCCGCAGGCGGTTGCCCTCCTCGAACATCTTGCGAATCCAGGAAGCCCGCTCGATGCAATCGGCGACTTTGGCGGAAATGGTCATGGGTCCTCCCAAAGGGCTGAACGACAAAAAAACTGCATGGTCATGGATGGGCGCAGTGTAGCGGCAGGCGACTTCCGGGTCAAGAGTCCGCGGTCAGGCCGGACTTTAGTTTGCATTTTTGTCCTTGATAAGATAACCTAACCTGCTCAAGTCATTGCGCATGGAGCCCGAAAACCGTGAATAATCGAGACCTACCTTCCCTGCGGCGGCAGATAGATGCCATCGACGATCAGATTCTCGAATTACTCAACCAGCGTGCCGAAGTGGCCTTGGCGGTGGGCCATGCCAAGGCCGGGCAGGGTCTGGAATTCTATGTTCCGGGTCGGGAACTGGAAGTCTTCGAGCGTCTGACGACCCGCAACCGCGGACCCTTTCCCGATGATGCCGTGCGCCGGGTCTACCGGGAGATCATTTCCGCCTCCCTGTCCCTGGAGCAGCCCATCAAGGTCGCCTTTCTCGGACCGCCCGCCACCTTCACCCATCAGGCGGCCTTGCGCCAATTCGGATTTTCGGCGCAACTGGTGCCCCAGAAAAGCATCCCCGGTGTGTTTGAAGATGTGTTGCGCGGTCGCGCGCCCTACGGGGTGGTGCCGGTGGAGAATTCCAACGAAGGGGTGGTTTCCCACACCCTCGACATGTTCATATCCTCGGATCTGAAGATCATCGCCGAAATTCTCCTCGAAATCTCCCACGATCTGCTGTCCCTGTCCGGACGGATGGAGGATGTCCGCCAGGTGGCCTCCCATCCCCAGGCCCTGGCCCAGTGCCGCCACTGGTTGGAGGAGAATCTGCCGGAGGTGCCGTTGATGGAGGCGGCCAGCACCGGTCTGGCAGCGCAGATGGCTGCCGAAGACGGCAGCATGGCGGCCATCGCCAGCGAAATTGCGGCCTCCCTTTACGGCTTGCAGCCGGTGAAAAAGCGCATTGAAGACAACGCCAACAACTACACCCGGTTTCTGGTCATCGGCCGCACCATGCCGGAGCCCAGCGGGCGCGACAAGACCTCCCTGATGTTCAGCATCGCCGACCAGCCGGGGATACTGTGCCGCATGCTGGCACCCTTCAGCAGTCGAAATATCAATCTGACCAAGATCGAGAGTCGGCCCATCAAGACCAAGGCCTGGGAATACGTGTTTTTCGTCGACCTGGACGGGCATGCGGACGAACCCCTGGTCGCCGAAGCACTGGAGGAGTTGCGGGCCTGTTGCCGCCAGTTCAAGGTGCTCGGCTCTTATCCCCGCTCTGCCTGACAGGATGAATTTCATGGTGAATGACATGCAGACCCCGGTTTCGCCCCTGTGGATTGATCGCCTGGCCATCGTCGGGGTCGGACTTATCGGCGGTTCCCTGGCCCTGGCCCTGAAGCGGGCCGGGGTGGTGGGCGAAGTGGTCGGCATCGGCCGTGGACTGGAAAATCTGCGGACCGCCCGAAGCTTGGGAGTGGTCGACAGGTTTACCCAGGAACTGGAGGCCGGGGTGGCGGATGCCGATGTGGTGTTTCTGGCCACGCCGGTTCTGACTCTGCCCCAGGTCGCGGCCCGGGCCCTGCCGCACATGAAATCCGGGGCGGTTCTCACCGATGGCGGCAGCGTCAAGGCATCGGTGGTGGCCGCCATCGAACCCCTCCTTCCCGATGGGGTGCAGTTTGTTCCCGGGCATCCCGTAGCCGGCACCGAGCAGAGCGGTGCGGCGGCGGCCTTTCCCACCCTTTACGAGGGGCGGCGCTGTATCTTGACCCCCACCGCCCGCACCGCCGCCGTCGCCCTGGATCTGGTGGCGCGCATGTGGCAGACCGCCGGCAGTGAAGTGGTGCTGATGGATGTGGAACAGCATGACCGGGTGCTGGCGGCGACCAGCCATCTGCCGCACATGGTGGCCTATGCTCTGGTCAACGCGGTGAGTGCCTGCGGTGGTGAAGGCGAGGACGTGCTGCGATTTTCCGCCGGCGGGTTTCGCGACTTTACCCGCATCGCCTCGTCCGATCCCACCATGTGGCGCGATATCGCCATAAGCAATCGCACCGCCCTGCTGGAGACCCTGGAGATTTTTGAGGCGACCTTGGCCGAATTGAAACGGGATATCGCCGGTCAGCAGGATGAGGCGCTGTATGAATTCTTTCAGCGCTCCAAGCAGCGCCGCGATTCCATCCGGTAAGTTCTGGATTGTTGGACATTTTTTCTCATCCCGCAGGTCCGATTTTCCCGACCTGCGGACTTTTTGGCAAGACATGAGGGTGCGATGAAACAGCAGATGGTAACGGGCGGCGGCCGCCTGCGCGGCGAAATCAGGGTTCCGGGGGACAAGTCCATTTCCCACCGGTCCATCATGCTCGGCTCCCTGGCGACCGGCACGACCCGGGTCCGGGGTTTGCTGCGAGGTGAAGACAATCTGGCGACCCTGCAGGCCTTTCGCGCCATGGGCGTCCGGATCGAAGAGCCGGCCGATGGCAGTCTGCTGATCCACGGGGTCGGTCTGCACGGCCTGCGGGAGCCCGACGGGGTGTTGGATTGCGGCAATTCGGGCACCACCATGCGGTTGATGACGGGCCTGCTTGCCGGACAACGTTTTTTCACCGTGCTGACCGGCGATCGGTACCTGCGGCGGCGGCCCATGAAGCGGGTGGTGGAACCCCTGACACGCATGGGCGGCCAGATCTGGGGTCGCAACGGCGGCGAATTGGCGCCCTTGGCCATCCGCGGCACGGCCCTGCAGGGGATTTCCCATCAAAGCCAGGTTGCCAGCGCCCAGATCAAGTCGGCCCTGCTTTTGGCCGGACTGTATGCCGAGGGCGAAACGGTGGTCCACGAACCCCATCTGTCCCGGGATCACAGTGAGCGCATGCTGCGCTATTTCGGGGCCCGCCTCGAATCCTTGGCCACGGGTGCCCGATTAATCCCGGGCCGGCACCTTGAGGGGCGCGAGGTCGAGGTGCCGGGGGATATTTCCTCGGCGGCCTTTTTCATGGTGGCCGCCCTGATTCGGCCCGGATCGGAACTGCTGATCCGCCATGTGGGGGTCAATCCCACCCGTAGCGGCATCATCGATATTCTGCTGGCCATGGGAGGGAGCCTGGAGTTACAGAATCAACGGGAATGCTCCGGGGAGCCGGTGGCCGATATCCTGGTGCGCAGCAGCCATTTGCGGGGGATTGAAATCGGCGGTGACCTGGTGCCCAGGGCCATCGACGAATTTCCCGTCATCGCCGTGGCGGCGGCTTTTGCCGAAGGCGAGACGGTTATTCGCGACGCTCGCGAGTTGCGGGTCAAGGAAACCGACCGCATTGCGGCCATGACCGCCGAACTGGGCGGCCTCGGGGCACAGGTCACGGCCCTGGAAGACGGCATGGCCATTCGGGGCGGCGTTGCCCTCGGCGGCGGGACGGCCTCCTCCCACGGCGATCATCGCATCGCCATGAGCATGGCGGTGGCGGCCTTGGGAGTCGCGGAACCGGTGACCATTGTCGATACGGATTGCACCGAAACCTCCTTTCCCGGTTTCTGGCAGTTGCTCGAACAAAGCCGCGAACTCTGAGTCGCCGACTCCGGGTCGCAGCACGACAGGATTTCCTTCATGCAAAAAAAAATGATCATCGCCATCGACGGTCCCTCCGGGGTAGGTAAAAGCACCCTGAGCCGGCTGCTGGCGCACAGGTTGAATTACGTGAACATCGATACCGGGGCCATGTATCGCTGCGTGGCCTTGGCTGCCCGGCGCAGGGGTGTCGACCTGACCGACGAGGAAGCCCTGGTCCGGCTTTGCCGTGGCCTGCGACTGGAGTTTCTGCGCAACGACGGCCAGGAAAGGGTGCTGCTCGACGGCGAGGATGTCACCGAAGCCATCCGGACCCCGGAAAACAGTATGCGGACTTCGCAAGTTTCGGCCCGGCCCGGCGTGCGCCGTGCCATGCTGACCCTGCAGCGGCAGATGGGCGCGGGCGGCGGCGTGGTTTTGGAAGGTCGCGACATCGGCACGGTGGTCTTTCCCGAGGCCGAGGTGAAAATCTTTCTTCAAGCCGATCCCGTTGAGCGGGCCCGGCGGCGCTGTGCCGAACTGCAGGCCAAAGGATTGGAGGTCAATCTGGATCAGACCGTCGCCGACGTCATGGCTCGCGATGCCGCCGACAGTTCCCGGGAGCATGCGCCCCTGGTGCAGGCCGAGGACGCCGTGGCCATCGATACCACGCATTTGAATATAGAGCAGGTTCTGGAACGAATCCTGGCGGTCGTGCAGGGTCAGGTGGAGCGGTCCGGAACGGCCTTGGAAAGGACCGTCCCATGAAGATCATCCTGGCTGACAGCGCCGGTTTCTGTTTCGGCGTCAAGCGTGCCACCAATCTGGCTTTTGAAGCGGCCGGCGAATATCCCTGCATCTGCTCCCTGGGACCCATTATTCACAGCCCCCAGGTGGTCAAAAAGCTCGAGGAAAAGGGCGTCAAAGTCATTCACAAGGTTCAGGACATCGAGGAGGGCGCGGTGATTATCCGTTCCCACGGCATCACCGCCGCGGAACTGGAGGAGATTCACAACCGCCAGCTCAGTATCATCGACGCGACCTGCCCCTTTGTGAAAAAGGCCCAGGATTATGCCACCATGCTCTGCAATGAAGGCTATTCCGTGGTGTTGGTCGGAGAAAAGGATCATCCGGAAGTGCAGGGCATCATTTCCTATACCCGCGGCGGGGAAGTATTCGTGGTCGCCGATTCGCGCGAGGCGCAACGCCTGCCGCGCAAGGCCAAGGTCGGAGTGGTGGCCCAGACCACCCAGTCCTTTCAGAACCTTTGCCAGGTTGCGGCGGTGTGCCTGGAAAAGAGCAAAGAGGTGAGGGTTTTCAACACCATCTGCGATGCCACCTCGGTGCGCCAGGATGAAGCCCGCAAAATTGCCCTGGAAGCCGACCTGATGCTGGTCGTTGGCGGCTTCAACAGCGCCAACACCACCCGCCTGGCTCAGATCTGCGAAGCGCTGCAATCACGCACCTACCACGTGGAGACCGCCGAGCAGATCCGGGATGAGTGGTTCGAGGGGGTGGAAACGGTGGGCATCACCGCCGGCGCCTCGACCCCGCGCTGGATCATCGACCAGGTCGTGGAACGGGTTTCGGCCATCCGCAAATAATTGTTTGTTTTTTTAAGAATTTCATGCTAGGTTGACCGTCAAAATGACCAGAGGTCATGCTGTCGCAGGGCGACAGGAAAATTGTCAGGGGGTACGTTTGTTAATGGTGGAAAGCAACGAAACAATCCAGGGTAAGAACGGCAACAACTTCATGGACGACGAGTTCGATGATGGGGAGATGAGTTTCAGCGAGCTGTTTGAAAGCAGCATGAAGGAACTCAATGTCGGCGATGTGGTGGAAGGAACCGTGCTGCAGATTGTCGGCGATTCCGTTATCGTCGATGTCGGTTACAAGTCCGAGGGCATGATTCCCATCAGTGAGTTCATGGACGAGAGCGGTCAGATCAACGTTAAGGTCGGCGACCGCATCGACGTCCTGTTCGAGCGCAGTGAAAACGAAAACGGGCTCATCGGTCTTTCCAAGGAAAAAGCCGATCGGCAGAAGGTCTGGAACAACCTTGAAGAAGGCGCCGTGGTCGAAGGCCGTATCGCTGCCCGTATCAAGGGTGGTCTGTCCGTCGATATCGGCGTGAACGCCTTCCTGCCCGGCTCTCAAGTGGATCTGCGGCCGGTGCGGAATCTGGACAAGATGCTGGGAGAAACCTTCCAGTTCAAGATTATCAAGCTGAACAAACGGCGCGGCAACATCGTTCTTTCGCGCCGGGTGCTGCTGGAAGATCAGCGTGAAAGCCTGCGCAAGGATACTCTCGGAACCCTGGCCGAAGGTCAGGAACTCGACGGCGTGGTCAAGAATCTCACCGACTACGGGGCTTTCATCGATCTGGGTGGTATCGACGGGTTGCTGCATATTACCGACATGTCCTGGGGCCGTGTGGCGCATCCTTCCGATGTGCTGGCCGTCGGCGACAAGATTCGGGTCAAGGTCCTCAAGTTCGACCGTGAAAAGGAGCGCGTCTCCCTGGGCCTGAAACAGATGACGCCCGACCCCTGGCTGAGTGTGGCCGAGCGTTTCCCGACGGATACCCGGGTCACCGGCAAGGTGGTCAGCCTGACGGATTACGGGGCGTTCATCGAACTCGAGGAAGGGGTGGAAGGCCTGATCCACGTCAGCGAAATGAGCTGGACCAAGCGCGTCAAGCATCCCAGCAAGATGCTGAATATCGGGGACGAAGTCGAGTCCGTGGTGCTCGCGGTGGATGTGGCCAATCGGCGCATCTCCCTGGGCCTCAAGCAGGTCGAGCGCAATCCTTGGGAAGTGATCGGCGAAAAATTCCCCATCGGCACCATCATCGAAGGCCAGGTCAAGAATATCACCGACTTCGGGATCTTTGTCGGCGTGGATGACGGCATCGATGGCCTGGTGCATATCTCCGACTTGTCTTGGACCAAGCGTATCAAGCATCCCTCCGAATTGTTCAAGAAGGGTGATGTGGTGCGCGCCGTGGTGCTGAATATCGATCAGGACAACGAGCGGTTCTCTCTGGGTATCAAGCAGTTGGCTTCCGATCCCTGGCAGACCATACTGGAGCGGTATGCCCCCGGTACGGTAATTCGCGGCAACGTGACTTCCGTGACCGACTTTGGTATCTTCCTGGAAGTTGAGGAAGGCATCGAAGGGCTCATCCACGTCTCCGAGATCAGCAAGGAGAAGGTCGAGTCGCCCAAGGACTTCGCCAAGGTCGGCGATACGCTTGATGCGGTGGTGCTGAACGTGGATACGGAAGAGAAAAAGATTGCCTTGTCCATCAAGCATGTGGCCGATCGCAGGGAAAAAGCCGAAGTGGATGCTTTCCTGGGCGCCCAGAAAAGCGCTACCTCCAACTTTGGCGATATTCTGCAGGGCGCGTTGAACAAAGCGAGCGAAAAAGATCAGAACTGATCCCATTGCGTGACGGGGACCGGAGTCGCGTTCCGGTCCCCCTGTCTGCTAGCGATACTCATGAAGAAGAGACCTTTTCTGATGGCCCTGGTGACGTTCGGGGCCATCTTTATTTTGTTTGTGGTTTTTGCCGCCCTGCTCGGCCGTTGTTCCGGGGGTGGGGCGCGGTTTTCCATGGGAGAGAAGGTCGGTGTCGTCGAGATCACCGGGGTTTTGACCTCCTCCCAGGAAATCAACGAACAGTTGGTGGCCTTTCGGGACGACAATTCCATCAAAGCCATTGTCCTGCGGGTGGATTCACCCGGCGGCGGGGTGGCGCCTTCTCAGGAGATTCACGATCAGATCGCCCGGGTTGCCAAGGTTAAACCGGTGGTGGTTTCCATGGGTTCCGTGGCGGCTTCCGGGGGGTACTATGTGAGTCTGCCGGCGGCGCGGATTCTGGCCAATCCCGGCACCATCACCGGCAGTATCGGTGTGATCATGGAAGTGACCAACATCGAGGAACTGTTTCGGAAGGTCGGCGTCAAAAGTCAGGTTGTCAAAAGCGGGGAACACAAGGACATCGGTTCGCCGCTGCGTGGCATGAGCGACTCCGATCGCAGGATCCTGCAGGGCGTCATCGACGATGTGTATGAGCAGTTTGTCGATGCAGTGGCCGAAGCTCGGCAGATGGCGCCGGCCAAGGTCAAGGTGCTGGCTGACGGGCGCATCTTTACCGGCCGGCAGGCCGTCACCGTTGGTCTGGTCGATGAACTGGGAAGCCTTTACGATGCCGCCACTGTGGCCGGCCAACTGGCCGGTATCAAAGGTGAACCGAAATTGGTTTACCCTCCCAAAAAAAAGGCGCGGTTGGTGGATTATCTGGTGAGTGAAACCCTGCACAATCTGCGCCGGGGCCTGGGATCCGAGGCAGTTGGGGGAGCCCAATTTTTGTGGTCTGAATAATTTATTTCGGAGGGGTGTGCTGCATGACCAAAAGTGAATTGATCGAAAAGCTTTCTGTTGAGAACGGTCTGCTCAGCAAGCGCGAATCGGAAATGGTGGTCAATACCCTGCTGGACAGCATTCGTGATGCCTTGGTGGAGGGCGAGCGGGTCGAAATCCGCGGGTTCGGGTCCTTTACCGTAAGGGTGCGGGATGCCCGCGAGGCCCGCAACCCAAAAACCGGGGAAGTGGTTTCCATTCCCGTCAAAAAAACCGCATTCTTCAAAACCGGAAAAGAACTTCGCGAACGCGTTGACCTGGAGTAGCCCATGGATGTCAACACGCATTTGGCGATTTCCCCGGAATGGGTCGGACGTAGCGTGACGTTGGCGGAAGGACGGGCCGTAGCGCGCCTGCTGACCCGCCCGGAAATGGCGGCCGACGAAAAGGGCCTGGTTCATGGCGGGTTTACCTTCGGACTTGCCGATTTCGCGGCCATGCTGGCGGTCAATGATCCCCATGTGGTTCTCGGCGGGGCCGAGGTTCGGTTTTTGGCGCCGGTGCGGGTCGGGGCGGAACTGGAGGCCCGGGCCGAAATGGTCGAGACGGCCGGAAAAAAGCGGCAAGTGCACTGCCGCGTCATGGACGGAGAGAAGACGGTGTTCGAAGGAACCTTCACCTGCTTTGTCTTGGCCAGACATATCCTGGAAGCATGACGTTGATAACAACTTGAAACGTCCAAGGGCCTCGTTCCGGCGGAACGAGGCCCTTGGTGTGTCAGGTCTGCCGATACCTGAATGGCTCCGGGATGCCGGCTTTACCGCAAAAGGCGACCGGTCGCCATAGCTTTCGAGCCCTGACGGCCATTTCAGGCGTCCCACTGCGCGGTGGGCTGGCACACCACGGCCAGGATCAGGTGCTCCTTGAAGGTGTGTTGGTCAGCTTTTTGAAAGTATGCCGGTCATCCCAGATTCGTCGCGGGCTGTAGCGCCCTGCGTGTTGGTATACTAACAAGGAATCGGCGGTTGTCAAATTGTCGTCATCTTTTTTTATGGTGCTCACCTGCCGAGACAATCGAACCGTGGCACATAGCTTTTTCATCTGCAGCGGCAGTTTCCTGCGGGTGGGCGCGGGGAAAGCAAAATCCTGAGATGAAACAAAACGTTTTTCGCCTGACTGTTGATCCGCAGAACCATGGCGAGCGCCTGGACCGGTTTTTGGCCGGAGCCATGAACGGCTTTTCCCGGGGTCAGATTCGTCGCATCATCGATATTGGCGGCGTGCACCTCGATGGCCGCCGCCAGCGTCGCTGCGGGCAGGTATTGAATGCCGGGTCGGCTATCGAGGTCTTTCTCGATGACGGCGGCGAGCCTTTTGTCCTGGATGAGTCCCTGGTGCTGTTTCGGGACGGTTACCTCATTGCCATCAACAAACCTGCCGGGGTGGCCACCCAGCCGACACCGGCACGCTACAAGGGGACCCTTTACGAAGCGCTGTTGAATTATCTGGCCAATCCCAACCGGCCATTGGACAAGCCCGGCCTCGGCATGGTTCAGCGCCTGGATCGTGACACCTCCGGCCTGCTGGTTTTTTCCATCCATCCCAAGGCCCATGGTCCCCTGACGCGGCAGTTCGCCGAAGGACAGGTGACCAAGCGTTATCTGGCCATGGTCCGGGGTGGTCTGGCGGAACCGGTCGGTGAATTTCGCTCGACCATAGCCCGCAAACACAGCAGCAATCTTATGACCTCCGTGGCACGGGGCGGCAAGTTGGCCATTACCCGCTATCGGGTCCTGGCGTCATGGGGCGATGCGGATCTGGTGGCTGTCGAAATTCCGACTGGTCGTTCCCATCAGATTCGGTTACATTTCTCCGAAGCCAGCCACCCCCTCCTCGGCGATGCTCGCTACGGTGGGCCGTCATCCTGGCGGGATGCACCCGTCCCGCGGCAGATGCTGCATGCCTGGCAAATGCAGCTGCGCCATCCCGTGACCCAACGGGTCTTGACGCTGACCGCGCCCCTGCCGGAAGACCTGGAACGGTTGCTGAGGAGGTATCCCTGCAATGGCGGTCCGTTGCCGATTGAATTGGGGATGTGATGCGGCCGGATTTCCGGGGCCGGTGTTGGTGGTCAGGTATTCTGCTATTCCCGAACATGCGAAACGAAGAAGAGAGGATTCATGCTGGTTCATCCTGAAATCAATCCCGTCATCATTCAAATCGGCCCCTTGGCGATTCGCTGGTACGGTGTCATGTATCTGGCGGGTTTCGCTGCCGGCTACTTCATTATCCGCCATCTGGCACGTTGGCGGCGCATTGACTTGAGCAAGGACGCCCTTTCCGACCTCATGTTCTACGCCGTTCTGGGGGTGGTGCTCGGCGGCCGTCTCGGATATGTTTTATTCTACGATCTGGCCTATTACCTGCGTCATCCCTTGGAACTTCTGGCGGTCTGGCAGGGGGGCATGAGCTTTCACGGCGGCTTGCTCGGGGTCATCGCCGGCGCCTGCTATTTCTGCTGGCGCTACCGCCAAAACCCCTTGGCTATCGGCGATCTGCTGGTGACGGCCGCGCCGGTGGGTCTGGGGTTGGGCCGGGTGGGAAATTTCATCAACGGGGAGTTGTGGGGGCGCACCACCACCATGCCCTGGGGCATGGTGTTTCGCGATGGCGGTCCTTTGCCGCGCCATCCCAGCCAGTTGTACCAGGCCGGCCTGGAAGGGGTGCTGCTGTTTGCGGTGCTCTGGCTGTTGCATCGCCGGCAGGCGCGAACGGGAACGGCATTTTTCACCTTTTTTCTGCTTTACGGAGTGTTCCGCTGGGCCATGGAATTTTTCCGGGAACCCGATGCCCATCTCGGTTTGCTGGCGGCGGGTTGGACCATGGGCCAATGGCTGTCGCTGCCCATGATTGCATTCGGTTTGGGTGGTCTGGGATTTCTGGCGCGGCGCAAGTCGCAGTCGTGACGGTGGGGGACGCGCCGCCATGGTCTGGCAGGGCGGAAATCAGTCCAGCTTTTTTTCCATTTCCAGCACGTGGCCGCCGTTGGATTTCCGGTAACAGACCCGGTCCATGAGGGTCCGGATAATGAACAGACCCCGGCCATGTTCCGGCAGATTGTGCTCGTCCTGGCAGGGCAGGGCGGCAAAATCGAAGCCGCGCCCCTGATCAAAAACCCTGATGACGAGGCAGTTGCCGGCGACAGTGATGGTGATGCGCAGGGGCGTTTCCGGGATCTGACTCCGGCCGTGCTTCATGGCGTTGGCGGTGGCTTCGGTGAGCACCAGGTTCAGGTGGTAGGCCAGTTCCTCCCGATCGCCATGGTAATCCCGCAAGGTACGGGCCATGGCTTCGCCGATATGGCCGATCATTCCCAGGTAACAGGTGGAATTGGGAACCCGGATGTCGAGTTCGATGCGCTCCTCCATGATGCCCCCGGTGGCCTTCAGCCCTGAAAACTTGCCGCGGCCAGGTCGATATTGGGGAAAATCTCAAACACCCGATGCAGTCGGGTCAGTTCGAACATGGATTGAACCTGGGGCTGCAGGCTGGATAGTTTCAGGGCGCCATTGCGGGCGGTGGCATTTTTGAATCCTGATACCAGGGCGCCCAGCCCCGATGAGTCCACGAAGCGCACATCCTGAAGATCTACGACCAGGTGCGTATGGCCGGTTTCCAGCAGGTTGAGCATCTGGCTTTTCAAGTCCGTGCTGTTATGGGCATCCAGGCGTTCTTCCCGAAGACCGATAACGACAATATCACCGAGATTTTCAATTTGCAGATTCATTTATGACCCCTTGTTGCGATGACATGAAATGACGTCATGACTTTTTTGGTCGGGCTCTGCAAAGCATAGCATGCCATGGCGGATAATGGGTGCCGAACCATCATTCGGCGGCCCCTGACCTTGCCGCCAACATGGCTTCCAGAACCTCCTCGGCAAGGATCTCGACCGGTCTCCCGGCATCGAGGTGCAGGACTCCGGGACCCTCGGCAGGAGTTTCGAAACAGGCGGCCTGGGCATCATACAAGGCCGGGCGGCCATCGGACAGATCCTGGCCTGTCTGCTGACGCTGCGCCAGGCGCTGCAGGGCGGTATCCCGGTCACAATCCATGAACAGCAGCCATGTCGGGATGCCGGCTTCCCGGGCGGCCTGGCGGAAGGCGTCGCGTTCCTGGCGACGGGCGAAGGACGCGTCGATGACCACCGTGCGTCCTTCCGCCAGCACGGCGCCGGCCCTTTCCAGCAGTTCCTGGTAGGTGCGGCGGGTAATATCCGGCTGGTAGAGACCGCGGTTGAAGGCATCGTCACGCCCCTGCCCGGCGGCAACGGCAAAACGCTCCTTGCGTAGCTGATCCGAGCGCAACAGCGGCGCCGCCAGAGCGCCTGCCAGGTGGCGGGCGAGGGTGGTCTTGCCGCTGCCCATCAGGCCGCAGGTCATGATCAGGGACGCCGGACAGAGGTAGCCCAGCGCCAACTGGAAATAGCGCCGGGCACGTGCCGCGGCGACCTGGCGGGCGGGTTCGCCGGCATTGGGGTCGGCGAACAGAAAAGACTCCACCTTGCCGCGCACGTAGGCCCGGTAGATCTGGTAAAATCGCAGCAGAGAACGGATGTCGTCATCCTGTTGCGCCTCGACGCCGAGATAGTTCCGTCGGACCAGGTCGGCCAGGTCGGGACGGCCCCGATATTCCAGGTCCATGAGCAAAAAGGCCAGATCGGCGAGAACGTCCGCGATCCGGAAGCGTCGATTGAACTCGATGCAATCGTAGATGACGATGTCCGGATCGAGAAAGCAGATATGCTCGCAATGCAGGTCCCCGTGGCCGTCCCGAACATAGCCCTGTTGCTCACGGTTGAGGATGAGATTCGCCTGCCGGGCGAGGAACTCCCGAATATGGGCCGACAGCCGGGAGTGAGTTGCGGCGGAAAGGGTGCGTCCGATAAACGGCTCTGTCTGGGTGAAATTCTCCTCCCAGTTGTGGTTGACTACATCCAGGTGGGACGACCCCGATGGTTCGCGATGGGGCTCCAGGCCGGCGTGCAGGGCGGCCAGATGGCCGGCCAGCCTGGTCATGCGTTCCGGCAGGGACGGGTCCTGACGTTCCAGCAGATAGGACAGCATGGCCGCCTCGGGCAGCCGTTTCATGCGTACCGCATAATCGATGATGCGGCCCGAACCGCCCACGCAGATGCGCCTGCCGTTCAAGCGGATCTCGACCACGTCAAGATAAACGCCGGGGCTGAAACGCCGGTTGAGACGCACTTCTTCATGACAGTAGAATTTGCGGCGATCCAGGCTGGTGAAATTGAGAAATCCGAAATCGACGGGTTTTTTTACCTTGTAAACCAGATCGCCGACAAAGTAGAGACGGGAAACATGCGTTTCCCGAAACCGGACCGGTCCCGATTCGCCGGGATAGGTGCGTGGCAGCAGCATGGCGCGATGCAAGGTCTGCGGGTCCATTCCGACTCCTGATTGTAAATAGTCGATATTGCACTAGACTTTAGCACATGACCGGGGGGGATGGGAAAGCTTTTTGTGTCCGGCAAGGACATTGACGCTCCAGGTATGGTATGTTAACTTCACAATCAACCAACGGTCCGGTGCGATGGACAGCCATGCTGCCGGGTCTGCAGCCAAGGCATTTTCCAAAAGTCACTGCCTCCGGTTTTCCTCCCTTGCCCGATGGGGGCTTTTGATGCTTACCAGACTTGTCCTCTGTTCCGCGGTGTTGCTCTGTTTGCCCGGCTGTGCCACCCCTGTCAACTCCGCCACGACCGCTTCCCGGCCCTTGGTCCGCAGCCAGCGGTCCGGCAACCAGGAAGCGGCCCTGCTGCATTTTTCCGTCGCTCGGCTGCTGGCCCTTGAAGGCAATTTTCCTGCCGCGGCCAAGGCCCTGGAAGCGGCGGTTGCGGCCGATCCCCGTTCCGCATATCTGCGTCTGGGGCTGGCCGAATTGTATCTGGTGCAGGATGACGAACGGAGGGCGGTCCGGTCGGCGGAGGAGGCTCTGGTACAGCAGCCGGATTATCTGGAGGGACATCTTTTTCTCGGCAATATTTTTTTTAATCAGGGAAAGTACCCTCAAGCCATTGAAAAGCTGCAACGCGTTCTGGAATTGGACCCCTCCCAGGAACAGGTCTATCTGGAACTGAGTGTCGCCCACCTGCGCAATGACGACGCCGCGGCGGCCACCGAGGTGTTGAAACGCCTGTTGCAGCAACAGCCCGACTCCGTGACCGGCCGACTGGCCCTGGGCCGCCTGTATCATCGCATCGGTTTGACCGTGCTGGCCAAGGAGGCCTACCAGGAGATGATCCGGCTGCACCCCGAGATGGTGGCCGGTTATGTCGAGTTGGGCAATCTTCACCTGCAGCAGGGGGCGCCGAACCAAGCCGTCGAAGTTTTCCGGATGGGCATTCGCAACAACCCCGAGGAGAGTGTATTCAGGCAGCAACTGGTGCGTCTGCTGGTACGCTTGCATCGCAGTGATGAGGCGCTGGCCGAAATGCAGGAGCTGTTGCGGCTGGCCCCCGACGAGGCGGCGGTACAGCGCCTGGCCGGGTTGCTGTATCTCGATCGGGGCGATTGGGCGGCTGCCGCCGGGGCTTTTCAACTCTTGCTGGAGCTGGCGCCGGAGGTGCGGGAAAGCTGGTTTTACTATGGATTGGCACTGGAGCGGCAGGAAAACTTCCCGGCCGCTCTGGACGCTTTTCGTCAGGTTCCGGAAGGCTCCGAGCTGTTTGCCGATGCTACCAGCCATCTGGCTTATCTGCTTTACGCCCAGCAGCGCAGTGACGAAGCGATCACTTTGCTGGAAGAGCGGCTGAAGCAGCACCCGGGGCACCCGCAGCTGTTCATTTTTCTTTCCGGCCTGTACGAGTCCCGGGGAGAGTTGGACAAGGCGGCCCGGTGGCTGGAACAAGGGCAGGCCCGATTTACGGAAAATGCCGATTTGATCTATCACATAGGGCTGCTGCAGGAAAAACGGGGTGACCGGGATGGGGCCATGGCTGCCATGCGCAAAGCCCTGCAATTCGACCCGGAACATGCCGAAGCCATGAATTTCATCGCCTATACCTATGCCGAGCAGGGCGTTAATCTCGAGGAAGCCCTGATTCTGGCGCGCAAGGCGGTGGCACTCAACAATGAAGGCCATATCCTGGATACCCTCGGCTGGGTCTATTTCCGCCTGGGACGCTATGCCGAGGCCCGCGGCGAGCTCGAGGCCGCCGCCGCCCTGCTGCCTAACGATCCCGTCATCCTCGAACATCTCGGCGATCTGTATCGGGCCCTGAAATTGTATGATCGCGCCCGCAGCAGCTATCGCCGCGTTTTGGAACTGAAACCCGATGCCGAACAAGTCAAACAGAAACTCGATGCCCTGCCCGGGTCCTGAAACCATCCCCAGGCGATGCCGATGCCGGAGCCGATCCATGGGGTGCTATCTGGTTGGCTGGCTGCTGGTTTTCGTGCTGGGGGGGTGCGCGGTGCCGGCGAAACCGCCCGTGGAACCCTTGCCGGCGGTATCGGCACAGGAGCTGCTGCACGGTCTGGAACTGCGGGCCGGGCGCTTCGAAGCGTTGCAGGGCCTGGGACGAATTCGGGTGACCGTCGCCGGTCGCACTCAGTCGGCCCGGCAGGTACTGCTGGTGACGCGTCCCGATCGCCTGCGGGCCGAGGTTCTCGGTCCCCTGGGGCAGACGGTGCTGACCGTCGCTGCGGGAGAGGGCATCCTGACAGCTTTTCTGCCAGGGGAAAAACGCTTTCTCACCGGCGCCGCAACGCCGGATAATCTGCAGCGCCTGATTCGAGTGCCCCTGGCACCGGCCGAACTGGTGCGCCTGATGCTGCACGACGTACCCCTGGCGGATGCCTCGGCGGCGCGCGTCGAGGTGCGGGAAGACCGCTACCTATTGGTGCTGCCGACCGCCGGCGGCGGCCTGCAGAGCCTGCTTCTGGACGGCCGGAAACGCTTGCGCACGGCACAGTTCGAACGCAACGGGGTGTTGCTGTGGCGGGTCGGCTATGACGATTTCCGCCCGGAGGATGATCTGCCCCTCAGCATGCGGCTGGAATGGCCGAGTGCCGAAACCGACGTGCAACTGCAGTTGTCCGAGGTGAAAATCAACACCACCCTGCCGGCAGAGCGGTTCCGGTTGACGCCTCCGGCCGGTGTCAATGTGGAACCCCTGCCATAAGCGGTCTTGGCAAAGATGAGATCCGATGTGAGCTTTTATGGGAAATCATATTGATATGCGGTCTTTTTTTATAATTATTTTTTTGTCGTTCTCCATTTTTCCCGGGTGCCGTCGCGGCGCGTCCGAGCCGGCCGCCGAGCGGGTGGTCGGGGATACCATTCTGATGGGGACCATCGGTGATGCCAGCAACCTGCTGCCGGTGCTGGCCTCGGATTCGGCTTCTTCCGATATCAGCGGACTGGTTTACAACGGCCTGGTGCGCTATGACAAGAATCTCCAATTGGAGGGGGAACTGGCCGAATCCTGGTCCGTTTCGCCGGACAACCGGACCATCACCTTTCACCTGCGGCGCGGTGTCAGATGGCATGACGGGACGCCCTTCACCTCCGCCGACGTGCTGTTTACCTATCAACTGCTGGTCGATCCGAAGGTTCCCACCGCCTACGCCGACCGCTACCTCCAGGTGCAGCGCGCCGAAGCTCCCGATCCCCACACTTTTCGCGTCCACTACGCCCAGCCCCTGGCCAGTGCTCTCATCAGCTGGGGCTTTCCCATTCATCCGCGCCATCTTTTGGCAGGCCGGGATGTCTTGCGCAGCCCCTTGAGCCGGGCGCCCGTCGGCACGGGACCCTTCCGGTTCGTAGAATGGGTCCCCGGCCAGAAAATCGTCCTGGAAGCCAATCCCGATTACTTCGAAGGAGCGCCCGGTCTGCATCGGGTGGTGTATCGCATCGTCCCCGATCCTTCCACCATGTTTCTCGAACTGCGCTCCGGGGGGCTTGATTTCATGGGCCTCTCTCCTATCCAGTACGCCATGCAGACCGATACCCCGGCTTTTCGTCGTGCCTTCAACAAGTATCGCTATCCGTCCTTCAGCTACACCTATCTCGGATTCAATCTGCGCCGGCCCCTGTTTCAGGACCGGCGGGTGCGCCAGGCCCTGGCCCATGCCGTCGACAAGCAGGAACTCATCGACGGGGTGTTGCTGGGGCTGGGCCAGGAGGCCACGGGGCCCTACAAACCTGGCACCTGGCCCCACAACCCTGAGGTGCGTCGCTACCCCTACGATCCAGAACGGGCCCGACAACTGCTGGCCGAAGCCGGCTGGCGGGATACGGACGGCGACGGTATTCTTGACCGGGGCGGCCGCCCCTTCGCCTTCACCATCCTCACCAACCAGGGTAACGACCAGCGCATCAAGGCCGGAGAAATCATCCAGCGGCGGTTCCGCGAGATCGGCGTGGATGTCCGTCTGCGGGTGCTGGAATGGGCCACCTTCCTCAAGGAATTTCTCAATCCGGGCAATTTCGACGCCACCATCATGGGCTGGAACATTCCCATCGACCCAGATCTCTTTAATGTCTGGCATTCCAGCCAGACGCGGCCCGGCGAGCTGAATTTCATCGGCTTCCGAAACAAGGAGGTCGACCGACTGCTGGAGCAGGGGCGGCATACCCTCGACGAGCAGGCACGGCAACGCCACTATCACCGCTTTCAGGAAATCCTGGCCGAGGAGCAGCCCTACCTGTTCCTGTTCGTTCCCGATTCCCTGCCGGCGGTGGCCGCCCGGTTTCGCGGTATCGATCCGGCCCCGGCGGGCATCATGCATAATTTCATTCACTGGCAGGTTCCGCCCCAGGAACAGAAGTATCAGCGTTAGGACCGAATCATGTTTGCTGAAATTGCCAGACGGATCGTGATGATGGTGCCCTTGCTGCTCGGCATCACCCTGATCTCCTTCACCGTCATCCACCTCGCTCCCGGGGAGCCGACGGATCTTCAGACCCAGCTCAATCCCGAGGTCAGCGCCGAACTGCGCGAACGCCTGCGGGCCCAGTACGATCTGGACCAACCCCTGCTGGTGCAATACGGCAGATGGTTGGGACGTCTGGCGCGACTCGACTTCGGCGAATCCTTCGCCCAGGATCGCCGCCCGGTGGCCGAAAAAATCGCCGAACGACTGCCCGTGACCATCAGCATCAATCTGCTCTCCATCGGCCTGATCCTGATGGTCGCCGTGCCCATCGGCATTCTGTCCGCGGTGTGGCGCAATTCGACCTTCGACCGCCTGACCACCGTCGGGGTGTTCATCGGTTTTGCCACCCCCTCTTTCTGGCTGGCCCTGTTGCTGATGGATCTGTTCGGAGTGCGTCTCGGCTGGTTGCCCATTGCCGGTCTGCGCTCCTTCGGATATGAATATCTGGACTGGGGGCGCCAGTTGCAGGATCTGCTCCGGCACCTGGTGCTGCCGGTTTTTGTCTCCGCCTTCGGGGGCCTGGCCGGCTTTTCCCGCTACATGCGCGGCAACATGCTGGAGGTGATTCGCCAGGACTACATCCTCACCGCGCGGGCCAAGGGCCTGCCGGAACGGACCGTCATCGGGCGCCATGCCTTGCGCAACGCGCTTTTGCCGGTGATCACCATCCTCGGCCTATCGATTCCGGGGTTGATTGGCGGCAGCGTCATTTTTGAAACCATTTTTGCCATTCCCGGCATGGGCAAGCTGTTTTTCGACGGGGTCATGATGCGTGATTATCCTCTCATCATGGGCGTGCTGGTCATCGGCGCCGTTCTGACCCTGCTGGGCAATCTGTTGGCCGATGTGGCCTACGCCCTGGCCGATCCGCGCATTCGGCGTCGTTCCTGAGGTTTTTGCGGGCGGGGGTCGGCCACCCTGCGTCGTTCGCGGGTCGCCGGAATTATGCAGGGTCTTTCGACGGGGCCGCAAGGGATGGCGGCCGGAGTGCCATGGAGTGCTTGGGCGGACCAGGAGGGATGGCTTCGTGATGATGGAGAAACAGCAGAAGCTCGGGGAAATGCTGGTGACGGCAGGGGTCATCTCCCGACAGCAGCTCAGGTCGGCCCTGTGCCACCAGAAGAATCGCCGTTGCTTGTTGGGCTCGTCCCTGGTAAAGCTCGGTTACGTGTCGGAAGATCGGTTGCTGGAGTTTTTGGAACAAAAGCTGGAAATGCCCCTGGTCGATCTGCGGCGGCGCCGCATCGGCGGTGAATTGTTGGCATACATTCCTTTGGAACGGGCCATGGAATACACGGTACTGCCCATTGGCCGGAGCCTGGCCCACGGCAGCCCGGCGCTGCAGGTGGCCATGGCGGATCCCACCAATCTACGCACCGTGGACGCTCTGGCTTTTCTGACCGGCTGCCGTATCGAACCGGTTCTGGCGGCCGAGGAGGATATCCGGCGCGCCATCAAGCGTTGTTACGGAGTGCAGCTGGATGTCGGTGCCGAAGCCTGCTCCAGCCTGGGCGGCCTGCCGCGTCAGGATCTGGCCGATCGCTTTCTGCAGTTACTGGAAGTGCTGCTGGAAAAGGGTATTCTGACCCGCAGCGATTTTGATCGTTTCATTTGAAAAGGAGCCATCAGGGGTGATTCATAATCCTTCGCAACGGGGGGAATTCATGGCCCGGCTGGGCCAGAATCGTCTGGCATTGGCCGGCGGTGCCATCGTGCTGCTCATGTTCGCTTTGGCCCTGGCAGCGCCTCTGACGGGGCGGGATCCCGGCCAGATTGAAATCGCCCTGCGTCTGCAGCCGCCCAACTGGCAATATCCCCTCGGCACCGACGACCTGGGGCGGGACGTCCTGGCCCGCATCATGTACGGAGCGCGTATTTCCCTGTTGGTGGGGTTCGTCGCCGTCGGTCTGGCGGCAGCCATCGGCACCCTGTTCGGAGCCCTGGCCGGCTATTACGGCGGCTGGGTGGATGCCGTGGTCATGCGCTTTGTCGATATCATGCTGTGTTTTCCGACCTTTTTCCTGATCCTGGCGGTGGTCGCTTTTTTGGAACCCTCCATCTGGAACATCATGATCGTCATCGGTTTGACCGGCTGGATGGGGGTGGCGCGTCTGGTGCGGGCTGAATTTCTGTCCCTGCGCGAACGAGATTTCGTCCAGGCGGCGCGGGCTCTTGGGGCCCGCGATCGGCGCATCATTTTTCGCCACATTTTGCCCAATGCCCTTTCGCCGCTGCTGGTCTCCGTGACTCTGGGGGTGGCTGGGGCGATTCTGACCGAAAGCGCTCTGTCCTTTCTCGGCATCGGCGTGCAGCCGCCTACGCCGTCCTGGGGCAACATGCTCATCGCCGGCAAGCAGACCCTGGGTTCGGCCTGGTGGCTGTCCGTGTTTCCAGGATTGGCGATCCTGGTGACGGTGCTGGGCTACAATCTTCTCGGCGAGGGGTTGCGCGATGCCCTCGATCCCCGGTTGCGGCAATGATTCGAAGCGGAACCAGCAACCGGCTGCATTGGGATGCTTTGACGCCGAGCGCCTTGATCCTGGAACGGGTGGCGGCCTTTCAGGAGGGCGACTTCCCATTCATTTACGCCAGCTACCATCCGGACGCGCCGTTTTTGCAGGTTTTTCCCCAACAACAGGAGTATCTGGATTATGCCGCCCGGGAACTCGCCGGGAATTTCGCGATCCTGGCCTGCAGCATCCTGGCGCAGCGTGCTCCCACCGTCGACGAGACCCAGGTCCTCTTGGTCCTGGAATTGCTGGTCCGCGGTGAACGGCAGACCAGTCTTGAACTGGCCCGGGTGCGGCGCACCCCGCAGGGCTGGCGTTTCCATTCAGCAACCCGGCGACCCCTCGAGTCTGGGCTGGAGGCTGTCCGGGAACCTGGCTTTGAACTGTTCGAGCCTCTTGACGAAGAGCCGTTTTTCTAACCATGCCCGAGTTGCCTGAAGTCGAAACGGTGCGCCGCGGCATCGCGCCTCTGATTCTGGGCCGGCCCGTCGACCAGGTGGTGTTACGCACTGCCGGGTTGCGATGGCCTTTCCCGCCCGAACTGAACCAGGTTCTGGTCGGGCGCCCGTTCCGGGAGGTGGCGCGGCGAGGAAAATACCTGTTGCTGTCCAACGAAGGCGGCTGTTTGATTCTGCATCTGGGCATGAGCGGCCATGTGCGGGTGATTCCGGCCCACATTCCCGCCGGCCCCCATGACCACGTGGATATCGTCCTTGCCGACGGCAACTGCCTGCGGTTGAACGATCCGCGTCGCTTCGGCGCCCTGCTCTGGACCGAAGCGGATCCGGCCCGGCATCCCCTGCTGGCAAATCTGGGACCCGAGCCCCTGGGCGAGGAGTTCAGCGGCGAGATGCTGTTTCAGCGTTCCCGCGGCCGTCGTGTGGCCGTCAAAAACTTTCTCATGGATTCCCGCATCGTGGTCGGGGTCGGCAACATCTATGCCAGCGAGGCCCTGTTTCAGGCCGGGATCCGGCCGAACACGCCGGCCGGGCGCATCGGCAAGGAGGGTTACCGGCGCCTGGCGGAAGCTGTGCGCCAGGTGCTGAATGCCGCCATCGAGGCCGGCGGGACGACCCTGCGGGATTTTGCCGATGAGCAGGGCCGCCCGGGCTATTTCAGCCGCCAGTTGGCCGTCTACGGTCGGGCCGGCCGACCCTGTCTCCGTTGCGGCGCCCAAATCCGGCAGCTTCGCATCGGCCAGCGCAGCAGTTATTTCTGCCCGCACTGTCAACGGGGTTAGCCCTGCCGCGCGTTTTTGCGAAAGTGTAAATACTGAATCTGGTTATGCACTTCACTCATGTTATGTGTATTCGGAGGCGCAAGAAGCTCGCCTCACAGTCAGTGAAGCGATAGCGAACGCTTGTCGTAATCGTAATCGTAATCGTAATCGTAATCGTAATCGTAATCGGCCCATGAAACTATTACGATTAAGACAACGACAACGAACGGCCGCTACTGGAGTCAGGTGCATAACCAGAATACATGAATTGTCTTGGAGGTTCCGTCATGGAAGGTTTCCGCTTTACCATGCCCTACACCGTGCGCATCGCCGACATCAACTACGGCGGTCACGTCGCCAACTCGGCGGTGCTGAATTTTTTCCAGGAGGCCCGCATCGCCTATCTCGGTCAACTGGGTCCTTTCAGCGAATTGGACCTGGGCGGCTGCGGCATCATCCTTCCGGAAGCTCAAGTGCGTTACCGGGCCGAGATGTTCCATGGCGATCCGCTGCTTATCGGGGTGCGCATCGAATCCATGAAAAATTCCTCCATGATGATGGCCTATCGCATCGACCGGGAGGGGCAGGTGGTGGCCGAAGGAACCACCGCCCTGGTCGCCTTCGATTACCAGACCCGGCGGCCGGTGCGCTTGCCGGAGGGCTTTCGGCGCGCCGTGGCCCGGTTCGAGGAATTACCCGGATAACCGGGTGTCAACCAACCAGCACCAGGAGGTCCCATGCATGATTTTCGCGTTTGTCCCAGTTGTCGCTATGGGCGTGGCTTTCATGTCTCCTTCAAGGCCGTCGAGGAGGGCCACAGCATCATTCTCATCTGCCCGGATTGCGGCCAGTCCTATGAACCCGGCTGGATGGTCAGCGTGACGCGGCGCACGCCTCTGGCCGGGCCGGCCTACCCGATTCGGTAGGAGCGTCGGGCAGGATAATAGTTGACAAAAACGCTCAGACATGTTATCCCTGCTCCTGTAAAAGCGGTTCGCCATTCATGCGAACCGCTCAAACAAGGGAGTAGGCTGTGTTCAAGACCATCAAGGAAGACATTCAGACCGTATTCGAACGGGACCCGGCAGCGCGCAGCGTGGTGGAGATTCTGACCTGCTATCCCGGTTTTCATGCTTTGCTCATCTACCGTCTGAGCCACAGGCTGTGGCGCCGCCGCTGGTTCTGGGCGGCCCGCTTCCTGTCCCATCTGTGCCGTTTTCTGACCGGCATTGAAATCCACCCCGGGGCGACCATCGGGCGACGTTTCTTCATCGATCATGGCATGGGTGTCGTCATCGGCGAGACAGCGGAAATCGGGGATGACTGTACCCTCTACCACGGCGTGACCCTTGGCGGCACCTCCTGGGCCAAGGAGAAGCGCCATCCCACCCTCGGCAACAACGTCGTTGTCGGCTCCGGTGCCAAGATTCTCGGACCCTTCAAGGTCGGTGACAACAGCAAGATCGGTTCCAATGCGGTGGTGGTCAAGGAAGTGCCCCTCAACGCGACGGTAGTCGGTGTGCCGGGACGAGTGGTGTATGCCAACGGCGTACGGGTCGGAGCCCAGACCGATCTGGAACACGGTCAGTTGCCAGACCCCGACGAAAAGGCCATCTCCTGCCTCATGGATCAGTTGCGCAGCCTGGAGCGCCGGGTCAAGGAACTGGAACAGGGCACGGGGGCGGTGACCGGTTCCCCGGTCGAAAAGCGGGAGGCCAATTGACATGCGCATCTCGACCAAGGCCCAGTATGCAGTTCGAGCCATGACCCGTCTCTGTCTGGAAGGAGAGGGGAATCCGGTTTCCAGCAAGACCCTGGCCGAACTGGAGGACATTTCCCTGTCCTTTTTGGAACAGATTCTGGCCAAACTGCGTCGCGGCCGCATTATTGAAAGCGTGCGCGGGCCCGGCGGCGGTTTCGTGCTGGCACGGCCGGCGGCGGATATCCGCATGCACGAGATCATCGAATGCGTAGAGGAATCCTTGGTGCCCGTGGCCTGCATGGATGAAAACGGGCGCTGCAACTGCGGCGACCAATGTCTGACCCACTTGGTCTGGGCCGGCCTGGCGCAGCGCATCCGTAACTTTTTGGCATCCATGTCCCTGGCCGATCTGACCAGTGAAGCCCGGGGCGCGAATATATTCAGCATGGGGGAGGAACAGCAGTGAAACGCATCTACATGGACAACAACGCCACCACAGCCGTGCGACCGGCGGTACTGGAAGCCATGCTACCCTACTACCGGGAGCACTTCGGCAATCCTTCCAGCCTGCACTGGGCCGGCCGGGAGGTCGGATCGGCTCTGGATCAGGCCCGCCGGCAGGTGGCGGATTTGCTCAATTGCGAACCGGCGGAAATCATTTTTACCAGCTGTGCCAGCGAGAGCAACAACCTTGCCATCAAGGGCACGGCCGAAGCCTTGCAGTCGCGCGGCAATCACATCATCACCACCGCCGTGGAACATCCGTCCGTGCTCAATCCCTGCAAGTACCTGGAGAAGAGGGGTTTCGAGGTCACCTACCTGCCGGTCGACGGGTACGGCATGTTCGATCTGCGGCAACTGGAAGCGGCCATTACCGAGCGTACCATCCTGATCTCGGTCATGTGGGCCAACAACGAAACCGGGACCGTGTTTCCCCTGCAGGAGATCGGCGCCATCGCCCGCCGTCACAAGGTGCGGTTGCATACCGACGCGGTGCAGGCCATCGGGCGTCTGCCCGTCGATGTCCAGGCTGCCGGCATCGACCTGCTGGCCATTTCCGGCCACAAGTTCGGGGCGCCCAAAGGCGTCGGCGCCCTGTATGTACGTCGCGGCACCAAGCTGACAGCTCTGATTCACGGCGGCCACCAGGAACTTGGGCGGCGCGCCGGTACCCATAATCTGCCGGGCATCGTCGGCCTCGGCAAGGCCTGTGAATTGGCCGCGGCGGAACTGGAGACGGGCAGCGAGCGCCTGCGGACCCTGCGTGATCGTCTGGAACAGGGCATCCTGGCGGCAATTCCCGAATGCCAGGTCAACGGTCATCCCAGCCAGCGCCTGCCCAACACCCTCAATCTCAGTTTCGCCTACATCGAAGGGGAGGCGGTGCTGTTGTTCCTGGATATGCAGGGGGTGGCGGCCTCCTCGGGTTCGGCCTGCATGTCCGATGCCTTCAGCCAGTCCCACGTGATCTCCGCCATGGGCATCGACCCCATGATGGCCAACTCGGCCATCCGTTTCGGCCTCGGTCCGGACAACACTGAGGCAGACGTGGATCATCTGCTGTCCATTTTGCCGCCCATCGTGCAGAAGCTGCGGGACATGAGTCCTTTTTATCATGAACGGACGCCGTCACGGGCGACGGTCAACTCTTAATAATACTAGCCTCAAAAGGAGCGGTCCATGTATTCCGAGAAGGTCATCGATCACTTTACCAATCCGCGCAATGTCGGAGAAATCGAAAATGCCGACGGCGTTGGCGAAAAGGTCAGCAGTTCCTGTGGCGACCGGATGAAGGTGTTTCTCAAGGTGGAAGACAACATCATCAAGGACATCAAGTTTCAGACCTATGGCTGCGGGGCCGCCATCGCCTCCTCCTCCATGATGACGGAACTGGTGGTCGGCAAAACCATCGAAGAAGCCCTGGTGCTGACCAACGACGAAGTGGCCGAAGCCCTCGACGGCCTGCCGGCCCCCAAGCTGCACTGTTCCAACTTGGCGGCCGACGCCCTGCACGAAGCCATCAAAAACTATCAGGCGAACCGCGGCTGAGCCTTTTCCGATGAATGTTGCGCATCAGGGGCCATCTGTCGTCGCAGGTGGCCCCTGATGTATTGGAGCGCAATACATGTCACAAGCAAAACAGCGGATTGTCGTAGCCATGAGCGGCGGGGTGGATTCCACCGTGACCGCGGCGTTGCTGCAGGAGCAGGGACATGAGGTCATCGGCCTCACCATGCGCATCTGGGACCACCCATCCGTCGTCGGCGATGCCGAGCCCATGGCCGATGCCCGGCGCATGGCGGAGCGTCTCGGGATCGCCTGGCATCTCATAGATGTCCGCGAGGCTTTTCGCCAGCGGGTGGTGCAGCCCTTCTGCGAGGAGTATTTTTCCGGCCAAACCCCCAACCCCTGTGTGCTCTGCAACCGGTTGTTCAAGTTTCGCCTGCTGCTCGACGAGGCCGACCGCTTGGGCGGCGATGCCCTGGCCACCGGACATTATGCCCGTATTCTGGGCGGCGGCGATGACTGCCGGCTGGTCAAGGGCAGTCATGCCCACAAGGACCAGAGCTATTTTCTCTTCGTCCTGCCTCGGCAACAGCTGTCCCGGGTCTGTTTTCCCCTCGGCGAAATGGAGAAAAGCCAGGTGCGGGCCAAGGCTGCGGCTCTGGGGTTGGCCGTCGCCGACAAGGGCGACAGCCAGGATATCTGCTTTATTCCGGATCAGGATTATGCCGGGTTTCTCGAGCGCGAATGCCCGGAACGCTGCAGGCCGGGAGCCATCGTTCATGTTTCGGGCCGAGTTGTCGGGAAACATGCGGGCACTTACCGTTTTACCGTCGGCCAACGCCGCGGCCTGGGCATCGCCTGGCCGGAACCCCTGTACGTCGTGGCCATCGATGCACAACGCCGGCAGGTGGTGGTCGGCGAAAAGCGGCACTTGGAGGTGAGCTCTCTGGTTGCGACGGAAGTCAACTGGCTGATCCCGGAACCGGCCCTTCCGGTGCGGGCCGCCTGTCGCATCCGCTATCGCCATCGGGAAGCGCCGGCGACCCTGGTCCCTCTTGGCGGCGGTCGGGTCGAGGTGCGCTTCGACCATGTCCAGACCGGGGTCAGTCCCGGCCAGGCGGCGGTGTTTTATGACGGCGACCAGGTTCTGGGAGGAGGCCGGATCGCGTGACTGGAACCTTTGCCATCGCCACCCTGGGTTGCAAGACCAACCAGTTCGAATCGGCCGCCTTGATTGAACAGTTGCGGGCCGCCGGTTATCGGCAGGTCAACTACGGTGCGGGTGCCGACCTGGTGATCGTCAACACCTGCACCGTGACGGCGACGACCGATGCCCAATCGCGCAACCTGATCCGGCGAGCCCGCCGGATCAATCCTGCCTGCCGGGTGGTGGTGACGGGCTGTTACGCCCAAATCGATCCCCAGTCCCTGGCGGCTATTCCCGGTGTGTCCCTGGTGCTCGGCAACGAAGAAAAACAACAGCTCATCGGTCTGTTGGCGGAGGATCGCCGCGGCGTCGCCGTCTCGGACATTCGCCAGGCCAAGGGTGCAGCCATGAGCCTGTCGACCTTCAGCGGCCGCAGTCGGGCCTTCGTCCAGATTCAGAACGGCTGTGACGCCTTCTGCTCCTACTGCATCATCCCCTATGCCCGGGGACCCAGTCGCTCCGTGGCAGCCGAACAGGTGCTCGGTCAGATCCGCGATCTGTGCGCCGCGGGGTATCCGGAGCTGGTGCTGACCGGCATTCACATCGGCGCCTATGGCCTGGATCTGAACCCGGCAGATTCGCTGTTGGCCCTGGTCCGGCGCATCGAGGGGGAAACGGCGGTCCGGCGTCTGCGTCTGGGCTCCCTGGAACCCCAGGAACTGTCGCCGGAATTGCTGGAGGCCGTGGTCGCCTCGAAAGTGGTCTGTCCGCATCTGCACCTGCCCCTGCAGTCCGGGGACGACGAGGTTTTGCAGCGCATGAATCGGCACTATACGGCGGATTTTTTCCGTCGCCAGGTGGCGGCCATTCATGCCGGCCTGCCCGGTGCGGCCATCGGGTTGGATGTCATCACCGGTTTCCCCGGCGAGACGGACGAGGCCTTTCGACGCACCCTGACCCTCATCGAGGAACTCCCGGTCAGCCATCTGCATGTGTTCCCCTTCAGCCGCCGTCCCGGAACGCCTGCCGCACGTATGGGCGGACAGGTGCCGGGGCCCCTGGCCCGTGAGCGGGCGGCGGAGTTGCGCGCCCTCGGTGAGGCCAAACTGCAGGCCTTTTCCCGCAGTGTGATCGGCGACACCCTGGAGTTGGTGGTGGAAGGCCGCAATCGGGTAGGATGGCAGCAGGGTTTGAGCCGGCAGTATCTGACCGTCTCCTTCGAGGCCGGGGAGAAACTGGCGGGCCGCACCGTGCAGGTTCAGGTTACGGAGTGGACCGAACAGGGATTGCGGGGGAGGCGGGTGTGAAGGAAGCCGTCAAGGGGCGTCGGGAACGACTGCGGGTGGCCGCCGCGCAGGCCGGTCAGCGGCTCGACCGGTTTCTGGTCGCGGCCTTGGACGGCGTCTCGCGGCGCACCGTGAAGACGGCCCTGGATGCCGGCCGGGTGCACCTCGACGGGCGGCCGGCGACGCGGGCCGGAATGATTCTGCAGGGCGGGGAGGAGATCTGCCTGACTCTTGATGTGGCTTGCTCCTCCGGGGTCGCTGTCACGCCTGCCGCGCAGATCAAGGAGATTTATCGGGATGCCTGGCTGATGGCCGTCGACAAGCCGGCCGGGTTGCTGTGCCACGACGACGGTGCCGGAGGCTCCCATGCCTTGGCGCAGGCTGCAGCGCTCTGCGACCCGGCAGGGACGGATGGCGGCCCCTATCTGCTGCATCGCCTCGACACGGGCACCAGCGGCCTGCTGCTGCTTGCCCGGCAGCGTCAGGCGGCGGTTGATCTCGGACACCAGTTTGCCCGCCGCGAGGTGCGGAAAATTTACCTGGCCCTGGTTGCCGGCCGGCCACAGGATAGCTTCGAAGTGGACTGGGCCCTGCAGCCTGGTCGCGGCGGAAGGATGAAAATTGTCGCCGGCGAGGGTGGCTGGAACGCTTGCACATCCTTTCGGGTGCTGCAGCGGGGACCCGACATGGCCTTGGTGGAAGCGAGGCCGCATACGGGAAGAACCCACCAGATTCGAGTGCATCTGGCTGCCAGCGGTTTTCCCCTGCTGGGCGACACCCTGTACGGCGGCTCCAGCGTGGTGACCAGCGGCCAGACCCGGATTGCCATAGCCCGGCCGTTGCTGCATTCCAGGCAACTGACCTTCCGGCACCCGGCCTCATATGAAATCATGACCTTGGAGGCAGGGGCGCCCGATGATTTCCGCCATGTCCTGGAACTGTTTCCGGTCGAGGACCAGGGTTGCCATCTGCTAAAATAAAAAAACCCCGCATTATCGAGGGGTTTTTTTATTTTCTTCAGGTGCCTTCTTAAATTTTGAAGTCCACCCTCGGACGTATTTACTTGCGCAGTCCGATGAACTTGGAACTGTCGACGCCGCACTTGGGACAGGTTTTCGGGGGCGCCTGACCTTCCTGGGTCAAACCACAGACGGTACACTGCCATTTTTTACCGGTAGACATGGTTCCCTCCTTGGTGCTGTAGGTTGTCGGATTACGGTTTTTGAATGCGTTTCAATATATAACTCGTTTGGTTATATATGTCAAGGTTTATTTTCATCCGGCCCCGACTGTGCCGCCATGCGCACCAGCAAAGCCGGATCGTCGCTCATCAGGCCGTCGACTCCCATGGTCAGCAGTCTCCTCATGTCGGCGGCGGCATTGACGGTCCAGACATGCACTTCCAGGCCCAGATGGCGGGTCGCCGCCAGCGTTTCCTCGGTGACCAGAGTGCGTCCCTGCCAGACTTCGGGGATCTGCAAAACCCGGGCGGGCGGCCGATAGTCCGGTGGGTCCTGGGTGCCGAGCCAGGTGAAAAAGGCGACCAGTTCCTGGAAGCTGAAACTGGTGGGAATGGCCCCGCACCGCGGACGCAGGCGTGCCATGATGAGGTCCTGTTCCGCGGCCAGCAGCACGGACTCGGAGCGACCCGTCGCGGCGAGGATGTCCAGGGTGCGGCCCTCGATGCCGGGTGCCTCCTGCTTGATTTCGATGTTGAATAGGGCTTGGGGGAAAGCCTCCAGGACTTCGGCCAGGGTCGGCACCGTGATGCCGCGCTCCCGAAAGGGAAAGCTGCCACCCCCGTCGGGGGTGAAGGTGAAGCCGGCATCGTACTGTTTGAGTTCCCGCAGGGCGAGATGGGAAACCGCTCGGTCGACACCGCAGGTGCGCAACAGGGTGTCGTCATGCAGCACCACCACCTCGCCGTCCGCCGTGGCGTGCACGTCCAGTTCCAGATAGGGGACACCGGCCTCCAGGGCGGCGGCAAAGGCGGGCAGGGTGTTTTCCGGATGGGTGGCGGCGCTGCCGCGATGGCCGAAAAGTCGCGGACGGGGCCCGGTCAGGTAGTTGTTGGTCATGGCACCTCCTGCTGAGCGGCCCGGAGGCCGGTTGGTGCCGTGCCGCCGGCCAAGGCGACATGGCAATTCATGGCAGTTCGCGGTGGTTGTGCAGATACTGCACGTAGGCGCAGTCCGCCGGCAGCCAATCGGCTGCCGCCACGACTTCAGGTGTGAGGCGCACGCAGTCCTCGCCGACCTCGAAACGATGTGCATAGACCTTGCAGCGCCGCGTCTGGATGTCCAGGTAACGGCAGGCCACGGCGGTCTCCCGCCAGCGCCCCCGGCTGTCGAGGCCTTTTTCAAAGCAGCAGCGCCCGCAGCAGCGGCACAGCGCTTCCCATTCCCGTTCTTCCACCGTCAGGCGCATTCCGAGTAGCCGCAGGCATGGCAGACGCAGCAGCCGCCCTCATGTTCCACGGGGCCGCCGCATTCCGGACAGGCACCGCCGCTGTTGACGAACAGCAGGGAAGGATCGCCGTCGCTTTCCGCCAGCATGTGCATTTGGATGGCCCTGGCCACGGCGTCGGCGCAGGAGGTTACGCGGTTGTCGCCGAATCCGGCCGGCTTGTGGCAGGTGATGCCGATGAGCTGCTTGATGGTCTGGCGGGCCTGCACGCCGCTGCGCCAGGCCAGGGACACCAGCCGGCCGATGGCCTCGCATTGGCTGGCGGCGCAACCGCCGGCCTTGCCCATGGTGGTGAACAGCTCGAACAGTCCGCTGCTGTCCTGGTTGATGGTGACATACAGAGGACCGCAGCCGGTCGTCATCTGATAGGTCTTCCCGGCCAGGGCCCGGGGCCGTTCCCGCTTGCGGCCGGCCTTGCCGGCTTCCACGGGCAGGGCCGGTGCGGCCGCATCCGCCGGCGGCTTGCCAACGGAAAGCACCTGCAGGTCGCGGGAACCGTCCCGATAGATGGTCACCCCTTTGCATCCCTGCTGGTAGGCCAGGCGGTAGACCTCGGCGACTTCCTCGCGGGTGGCATCGTTGGGGAAATTGACCGTCTTGGATACGGCGTTGTCCGTGTGGCGCTGAAAGGCCGCCTGCATGCGGATGTGGTCTTCCGGCGTGATGTCGTGGGCCGTCACGAACAGGCGCCGGATGGCTTCGGGGACCTCGGCCAGATCCTGGACGCCGCCGTGCTCGGCAATGCGTTTCATCAGTTCCGGAGAATAGAAACCCTCCTGTCGGGCCAGTTCCTCGAACAGGGGATGGACCTCCACCAGTTGGTCGTTGTCCAGCACCTGGCGCACGTAGGAAACGGCGAAGATCGGTTCGATGCCGCTGGAGGCGTTGGCGATGATGGAAATGGTGCCGGTTGGCGCGATGGTGGTGCAGGTGGCGTTGCGCAGGGGCGCCTCGCCGCGCTGCTGATAGCGGCTGCCGGCAAAATTGGGGAAGGGGCCCCGTTCCACCGCCAGTTGCCGGGAGGCGTCGCGGGCCGTTTCGGTGATGGTCGCCATCAACCGGTCCGCCAGTTCGAGGGCGGCGGCGGAGTTGTAGGGCAGTTCGAGCCGGATAAGGAGGTCGGCCCAACCCATGACACCCAGACCGATCTTGCGGTTGGCGCGGGTCATCTCGCCGATTTCCGGCAGGGGATAACGGTTGATCTCGATGACGTTGTCCAGAAAGCGTACCGCCAGGGTCACGATACGACGCAGTTTGTCCCAATCCAGAGTGCCGTCGGCGCCGACCAGGCGCACCAGGTTGATGGAGCCCAGGTTGCAGGATTCGTAGGGCAGCAGGGGTTGTTCGCCGCAGGGATTGGTGGCTTCGATTTCGCCTACTTGGGGGGTCGGGTTGTCGCGGTTGAGACGATCGAGGAAGATGATGCCGGGTTCGCCGTTGGTCCAGGCCATTTCCACGATGCGGTCGAACACCTTGCGGGCATCCATTTTTTTTACCGGTTCACCGGTGCGGGGATTGGTCAGGTCGTATTCCAGCCCTTCTTCGACGGCGCGCATGAAGTCTTCCGTCAGACCCACGGACAGGTTGAAGTTGGTCAGCACCTTCTGATCGTGCTTGGCCATGATAAAGTCCATGATGTCGGGATGGTCCACCCGCAGAATGGCCATGTTGGCGCCGCGCCGGGTACCGCCCTGCTTGATGGTTTCGGTGGCGGCGTCGAACACCTTCATGAAGCTGATGGGACCGGAGGAAATGCCCTTGGTGGAAAGTACCACATCGTTGGCCGGACGGATGCGGCTGAAGGAGAAGCCGGTGCCGCCGCCGCTTTTGTGAATCAGGGCGGTCTGCTTGATGGCCTCGAAAATGCTCTCCATGGAGTCATCCACCGGCAGCACGAAACAGGCCGACAATTGGCCCAGTTCCCGGCCGGCGTTCATGAGGGTGGGGGAGTTGGGCAAAAATTCCAGGCCGGCCATGAGCCGGTAGAACTCTTCGGCCAGGGTCTCCATATCCCGGCCGCCTTCGAAATGGGCCTCGGCGCCGGCCACCGCTTCGGCGACCCGGCGGAACATGTCCTGGGGGGATTCCAGAATTTGCCCTTCCCTGTCCCGTTTCAGGTAGCGGCGTTTGAGAACGGTGAGGGCATTGGGACTGAGGGAGGCTTCGGTAAGGGCGATGGACATGGGCTTGGTTCCTTTTCAACGGGTCGGGCCAAACATGGACTGGCTGGCGTTTTTTTCAATATGATGGGTCCAGAAGGTCTATAAAGCACAACATGTTGTGTCCTGTCAAGCGGTGCTTCGGATTGCAAACCAAGTGGCGGACGGCCGGGGAGGTGCTTGGCCCGGATTCCTCTTCTTGGCTGTATTGTACCTAAAAACCACTGGGACGCTCGCCCTTGGCCGCCCTTGCGAACCCCTTCGGGGCCGGAGCGGGGACAGAGAATTCGGTTGCCAAACAGGGCGCCCCGATGGTAACTTCCTGCTGGTTTCGGCTGAAGTTCGAAACATCTCATCCCAGCCTTTTTCCCGGTGAGGACCTGCAACGGAATCCTGCGCGAACCTGTTTCATTGTTGCGCACAGCCTTTCGTTCGGAAACGGAGAGCAATGAAAAAAGTCTTCATTCTCGATACCAATGTGTTGCTGCACGATCCCCAGGCGATGCTCAAATTCGAAGATAACGATGTGGTCATCCCCATCACCGTCATCGAAGAGATCGATACCTTTAAAAAGGATCTCAGCGAGATCGGACGCAACGCCCGCCAGGTTTCCCGCCTGCTGGATTCCTTCCGAGCCAGCGCGCATCTCATCGATGGGGTGACCCTCGAGGGCGGCGGCAAACTGCAGGTGGTGCTTTATACGGAACCGGCCATGAAACGTCTGCCGCCGGAATTGCGCAGCGACCGCGGCGACAACCGCATTCTGGCCGTTGCCATGCAGATGAAGGACGACTGCCAGTGCCCGGTCATTTTCGTGACCAAGGACACCAATCTGCGCATCAAGGCCGATGCCGTGGGCTTGACGGCCCAGGATTATGAATCGGACAAGGTTGCCATCGAAGAGCTTTATCCCGGCACGGCGGAAGTTCAGGTCGGCAGGGAGGAAGTCGATCGGTTTTACGGCCAGGGCTACCTGGATATCGAGGGCGATTTTTTCCCCAACCAGTACGTGACCCTGGCGGATGCCGGCAACCCGTCCCATACGGCCATCGGCCGCTATCACAAGACCCTGGGTCGGATCGTGCCCTTGATTCGGGCTCCGAAAGAGGGACTCTGGGGCATCAACCCCCGCAACCGGGAACAGCAGTTCGCCTTCGACCTGCTCCTCAACGATGACATCCAACTGGTGACCCTGGTCGGCAAGGCCGGTACCGGCAAGACCCTGTTGGCCATTGCCGCCGGTCTGGCCAAGTCGGCGGACGAGGCCAGTTTCAGCCGGTTGCTGGTCTCCCGGCCCATCTTTCCCCTCGGCCGCGACTTGGGTTTTTTGCCGGGCGACGTCGGGGAAAAGCTGGCGCCCTGGATGCAGCCCATTTTCGACAATGTCGAACTGCTGCTGGGCATGGTCGACGAACGGGGCAAACGCAAGCGCGGCTACAAGGAACTGGTCGACATGGGACTGCTGGAGATCGAGGCGCTGACCTATATCCGCGGCCGTTCCATACCCAAGCAGTTCATGATCGTCGACGAAGCCCAGAACCTGACTCCCCACGAAATCAAGACCATCATCACCCGGGCCGGCGAAGGCACCAAGATCGTCCTGACCGGCGACCCCTACCAGATCGACAACCCCTATGTCGACTCCTCCAGCAACGGCCTGACCTATACCGTGGAGAAGTTCAAGGGGCAGGATATCGCCGGTCACATTACCCTGTTCCGCGGCGAGCGTTCGCCCCTGGCGGAACTGGCTGCCAACCTCCTGTAATGTCCGGCGGCGGCCGCACATGAGGCCCCGACCGTCTGAAGAAGAGTATACGCTATGTTGCTGTTGACCCTGGAATCCTCCTGTGACGAAACCTCCGCGGCCGTGGTTCGCGACGGCCGGCAGGTGCTGTCCAATGTCGTGGCTTCGCAGGTGGATGTGCATGCCCGCTACGGCGGGGTGGTGCCGGAACTGGCCTCCCGCAAGCATCTTGAAGCGGTGGTGCCGGTGGTGGCCGAAGCCCTGGACCGCGCCGGCGTCACCCTGGACCGCATCGAGGGGCTGGCCGTGACCCGTGGACCCGGTCTGGTCGGGGCGTTGCTGGTCGGGCTGTCCATGGCCAAATCCCTGGCCTTCGCCCTGCAGCGGCCCTTGGTCGGGGTGCATCACATGGAGGGACACATCCTGGCACCGCTGCTGGAGCAGGAAATAGACTTTCCTTATCTGGCCCTGGCCGTTTCCGGGGGCCATACCCACCTCTACCGGGTGGACGGCATCGGCCGTTACTCCACCCTCGGTCGCACCCTGGATGATGCCGCCGGGGAGGCCTTCGACAAGGTGGCCAAACTGTTGGGACTCGGCTATCCCGGGGGTGCGGTCATGGACCGGCTGGCGGCCCAGGGCAATCCCCGGGCCTTCGACTTTCCCCGGCCGTTGCTGAAAAAGGACAACCTCGACTTCAGCTTCAGCGGCATTAAGACGGCGCTGCTCTATTATGTGCAGGGGCAGACCGGCCCCATCGAAGGGCAGCATCTGCAGGATGTGGCGGCCAGCTTTCAGGCAGCGGTGGTCGAGGTGCTGTGCGCCAAGACCCTGCGTGCCGCCGCCCGCACCGGCCTCAAGCGCATCGTCGTGGCCGGCGGCGTGGCCTGCAATCGGGGCCTGCGCCAGGCCATGACCGCGCAGGCGCAGGCGGCGGGCCTGCAGGTCACTTTTCCTTCCCCGGCCCTTTGTGCCGACAATGCCGCCATGCTGGCCGTGGCGGGCAATGCCTACCTCGAGCAGGGCGTCCGTGCCGGACTGGACCTCAACGCCCGGGCCAGTTGGCCCCTGGACCAGGTTGAGGCAAACACTGCCGCCTGATTGCCGTACGAGTGCGGAGATTGCCCATGTACTACCGGCGCTGGCCTCTGGTCCGTCAATTCAAGCTCAATCTGTTGCGTTTCGTGCGTCTGCAGGGTTCGCCCGAGGAGATCGCCAAAGGGTTTGCCCTGGGGGTCTTTATCGGGCTGACACCCACCTTTGGCGTGCAGATTGTTCTGGCGGTGTTCTGCGCCATGCTGCTGGGTGAAAACAAGCTCAGTGCCGCCCTGGGCGTCTGGGTCACCAACCCCCTTACCGCACCCTTCATCTATGCTGCCGAATATGAGTTGGGGCGCATCATGCTCGGCATGGATCTGGTGCAGTTGCCGGGGGAATTCAGCCTGTCCGCCTTGCGCACCCTGAGTTGGGAAGTGCTGCTGCCACTGACCCTCGGCAGCCTGATTATCGGCAGTCTCGGGGCTTTCGCGGCCTACCTGCTTGCGGTCCGGTTGGTGCCCTTGTTGAAAAACCATCGCATTCCCCGCTGGCCGCGCCGTCCCCGGCGGCCATGAATGGAGCATTCGCCTCTTGGAACATCGTCCTAAAAAACGTTTCGGCCAGAACTTTCTGACCGATATCCACGTCGTGGAGGAAATCTTGGCGGCGGCCGCCCTGGAGCCAAGGGATCGGGTGCTGGAGATCGGTCCCGGCCTCGGAGCACTTACGGATCGCATGCTGCCGATGGTGCACAGCCTGCACGTCATGGAACTCGATCGCGAACTGGTCGCGCGTCTCGAAGACCGTCCGGAACCCCAGCTGCGGGTGCATGCCGGCGATGCCCTGCGCTTGGATTGGCCGGCTCTGCTGGTTGAGCCGCCCTACAAATTGGTGGCGAATCTGCCCTACAACATATCCAGTCAGATTCTCTTCAAAATTCTCGATCACCGCCACCTGTTCAATCGCCTGGTCCTCATGTTCCAGAAGGAGGTCGGAGATCGGCTTTGTGCACCGCCGGGCGGCAGGGATTACGGCATTTTGAGCGTTTTGTGCCGCAACGGGTTCGACATTCGCCGGGTTCTGCGGGTCCCGCCCGGCGCCTTTTATCCGGCACCCAAGGTACATTCGGTGGTGTTGTTGTTCGAAACTCTGCCGCAGCCCCGCTTGGCCCTGAGGGATGAGCGGTTCTTCCGCAGGGTGGTCAAGGGTGCTTTTTCCCAGCGGCGCAAGACCTTGCGCAACAGCCTCGCGGCGGCCGGATTGGGATTTGCCGATCTGGATGGCATGCTCGAAGGCATCGGCATCGATCCGCGGCGTCGGGCCGAAACCCTGTCCCTGCAGGAGTTCGGGGCCTTGACCGAAGCCCTCTGGAAAAATCAGGCGAATTTTGAGGGAGGATGTACGGCAGCGTCGGAATGAGGACCTGGCAGGGTAGGGAAGGGAATAACCCCGGATCGAACGGGCTCGTTGTCGGTGACGTGCTAGCGGAACGGTTGTCGTTGTCTTAATCATGAATTGCTGAATAGCAAAAGGCCCCGCATCGGTTGATGCGGGGCCTTTTTAGCTGGAGCGGGAAACGGGATTCGAACCCGCGACTTCAACCTTGGCAAGGTTGCACTCTACCACTGAGTTATTCCCGCCTGGCGGCATGATGTTACCGCTTGAACTGTGTCCGCCCGTGATGTCGCAGCGGTTTAAAAACGAAAGCCCCGAATCAAGCGCCGGGGCCTGATAATCATGGAGCGGGAAACGGGATTCGAACCCGCGACTTCAACCTTGGCAAGGTTGCACTCTACCACTGAGTTATTCCCGCAGCATTTTTTCGCTCACCGTCGCGAGCGGGCTTATAAATATCAAAAGGTTCCGGCCAAGTCAATAAAAAATTCCATCCGGAAAATTCTTATGCGGCCGGGTGAAAATTTTGAAAGATCAAATAATTCCGACGCCTGTACGGTGGGCGGGAAAAGGCTGCCGCCGCGCGGGAGTGGCGCAAGGCCTGGAAGGGGTTGGGCCCGGGGATGACATGCAGCGGTTACCGGTAGTGCTGGATGAATTCCTTGACCTTCCGCACATAATTACGCGTCTCGGCGAAGGGGGGGATCCCTCCATGACGGCGCACCGCATTGGGGCCGGCGTTGTAAGCCGCCAGGGCCAGGTCAATGTTGTCGTTGAACTGATCGAGCATCAGACGCAGGTAGCGGGTGCCGCCGCGGATGTTGTCTTCGGGGTCGAAGGGATCGCTGACCTGCATGTCACGGGCCGTCGAGGGGATGAGCTGCATCATTCCCTGGGCCCCCTTGGGCGAGACCGCGCGGGGATTGTAATTGCTTTCCACCCGGATCACGGCCTTCACCAGCGCCTTCTCCAAGCGGTAGGTGCTGGCATAATGGGCGATAAGATCTTCCACGGCGGATGAAACCGCGGCGCGCGGCCGGCTGGGAGTGGACTCCTTGAGATAGAGGCGGTATTCGGATCCGGTGGGGGTGTTGGTAAAATGCATCACGCCGTCTTCATCGACGTATTTGTAGATGTCGGCGGCAGCCGGCACGGCATTGACCCACAGCCATCCGGCGATGAGCAGGGGAGCCAGGGATGTTTTTCGTGTCAAATAACTCATATGGATCCTCATACAGACCAGACTATACCGTGAAAGGAAGAGTATTTCAACCTATTTACCTGCAGCAAAAGCTTGACATGGTCCGGAACGGGCCGGATAATGGCCGGGCGTTGCCGTCCGGGACGCATCGTCTTGTCATGAAGATGCATTTCTATTTGCAGTATTTGTGCCGTTTTGTTCGGCCTGTGTCATGCCCGGGGTCGCATCCTCCCACCAGTGAGGCCTGAGTGAAAATCACAACTGAATTTCTTGTCGTTGGCAGTGGTATCGCCGGCTTGTCCTATGCCTTGAAGGTGGCCGACCACGGCCGGGTTGCCGTGGTCACCAAGCGTGAAATCTCCGAAACCGCGACCAATCTGGCGCAAGGCGGCATCGCCTCGGTCATCTCGTCGGAGGATTCCTTCGCCTCCCACGTGCGCGATACCATGGTGGCCGGGGTCTACCTGTCCCACGAAGATGTGGTACAGATGGTGGTGGAAAGCGGACCCCAGGCCATCTGCGATCTGATCAATTGGGGAGTGCGCTTCACCAAGCGCGCCGACGACAGCTACGATCTGGGCCGGGAGGGTGGGCACAGCAAGCGCCGCATCCTGCATGCCAAGGATATGACCGGTCAGGAGATCGAGCGGGCCCTGGTGGAAGCGGTCCGCAGCCACCCCAACATCACCATCTACGAGCACCACATCGCCATCGATCTCATCACCGATGCCAAGGTGGGCGGCGGCGGCCGTCCCCAGCGCTGCCTGGGTGCCCATGTCCTGGACATCCGCAAGCGCCAGGTGCTCACCCTGGGAGCGCAAATCACCGTGTTGGCCACCGGCGGCGCCGGCAAGGTCTATCTGTACACCTGCAATCCCGATGTCGCCACCGGCGACGGCGTGGCCATGGCCTATCGTGCCGGCGCCAGCATCGCCAACATGGAATTCATGCAGTTTCACCCCACCACCCTGTTTCACCCCAATGCCAAGTCGTTCCTCATTTCCGAAGCGGTGCGGGGTGAGGGGGCCATTCTCCGGCGCAGCGACGGGACGGCGTTCATGACCCAGTATCATCCCCTCAAGGACCTGGCGCCGCGCGACGTGGTGGCCCGCGCCATCGACAACGAACTGAAGGTCCACGGCGACGATTGCGTCTATCTGGATATCACCCACAAAGACCCCGATTTCGTCAAGGATCGCTTTCCGCACATCTATAAAACCTGCCTGTCCTTCGGCATCGACATGACCCTCGAGCCCATTCCCGTGGTGCCGGCGGCCCATTACCTGTGCGGCGGCGTGCAGGTGGATATCTGGGGCGAATCGGATCTCGCCAACCTGTTCGCCATCGGCGAAGTGGCCTGCACCGGTCTGCACGGCGCCAACCGTCTGGCCAGCAACAGCCTGCTGGAAGGGGTGGTATTCGCCGATCGGGTCGCCCAGCGCTGCCTGGCCCGTCTGGCCGAAGGGGCGCAGCCGCTGCCGGAAATCACCCCATGGGATTACGGCCGCGCCACGGACAGCGATGAAGAGGTGGTGGTGGCGCACAACTGGGACGAAATCCGGCGCTGCATGTGGAACTATGTCGGCATCGTCCGGTCTGACAAGCGCCTCGACCGGGCCTGGCGCCGCCTGCAACTCATCGACGAGGAGATATCCGAGTACTATTGGGATTTCTACCCGACCTCGGATCTCATCGAATTGCGCAACATCACCACCGTGGCCAAACTCATCGTGCGCTGCGCGCAGCAGCGCAAGGAAAGCCGCGGGCTGCACTACACCATTGATCACCCGGACACGGATGACCTGCACTGGAAGCAGGACACGGTTGTGCGCAAACGATTCTAACGGTCGGACGGGAGCAAGACTTTGGATATCGATGAAATCAGAGACCAGATCGACGCCTTGGACGATCAATTGCTGGACATCTTCAACCGGCGAGCCGCCCTGGCTTTGGCCATCGGCAAAATCAAGCAGGCGCGGGGGCTGGCGGTTTACGACGGGCGCCGGGAGCAACAAATCTTCGCCCGCATGCAACAGGCCAATCCGGGACCCCTGGATGATGGAGCCATCCAGCGCCTGTTCGAACGGGTCATCGATGAAAGCCGACGGCTGGAACGGCTGCGGTCGAAAGGGGAATGAGACATGCTGTTGGTGATGCGCAGAGACTCCACCGAAGAGCAGCGCCAGGCCGTCAAGGAATACCTGGTCGAGCGCGATTTCGATTTTCACCAGTCTACCGGCGCCAACCGGGTCATCATCGGCGTCATCGGCGATACGGCCCGCCTGGATATTGACGAACTGCGCCGCCTGCCCGGTGTTCTGGCGGCTTTCAAGATTCCTGACGAGTAGGTTGAAAAAACACGTTGATGCTATGGAAAAGGGGACCGAAAGGCCCCCTTTTGGTTCATTTACGCCGCCGTGATTTCGGCCTTGGTGAACACCGAGCGCAGGGACAGGCCGGTCGCCTCGACGATCTCCCGGCCGCCCTCCTGGCGATCCACCAGGGTGATGATGCCCACCACCTCGAGACCTTCCTCGCGGGCCCGATCCACCGCCTTCAGGGCGGAGCCGCCGGTGGTCAAGACATCCTCCACAATGACCACCCGGGCACCTGCCGGCAGATTCTTGCGGCCTTCCAGCCACTGGCCGGTGCCGTGCCCCTTGGGTTCCTTGCGAATGATGAAGCCCGGCACCGGGCTGTCGGCCAGGGAACTGGCGATGGCCACCGCCGTGGCGATGGGGTCGGCGCCCAGGGTCAGGCCGCCGACGCCCTGTATCGGACCGGAAAAGTGCGCCAGTTCCGCCAGGAACGCCTTGCCCACCAACAACGCACCGCGCGGGTGCAGGGTGGTCTGCTTGCCGTCAAAATAAAAGTTGCTCTTCCGGCCCGAAGCCAGGGTCACTTCCCGCTCTTCATAGGAAAGCTGCCGGATAATCTGCCTGAGTTCTTCACGTTCGCTGGACAAACTGGTCTCTCCTCGCTGCCGATGTGGCGGATGATGCCGCGGACCGCCGCCCGGTTTGGTCTCGGGTGACGGTCCCGGCATAGGGTTCAGAGTAGCAGGACAAAGGTAAGGGTGGGTACGGATTTAAAACAGGCCGAGTTGGGTGTCCGCTTTCAAGCGGGGAAATTTGACCGGATAATTGCCGCTGAAACAGGCCTCGCAGCATTTGCCGAGGGCGCCTTCCAGGGCACCGGCTTCTTTCAGCATGCCTTCCAGGGACAGGTAGCCGAGGGTGTCGGCGGTAATGTAACGGCAGATTTCCGCATTGGTATGGGATGAGGCAATGAGCTCCTTGCGGGTGGGAGTATCGATGCCGTAGAAACAGGGGTAACTGGTCGGCGGCGAGGAGACCCGCATGTGAATTTCCTTGGCGCCGGCCTGGCGAATCATCTTGATGATCTTCCGGGAGGTGGTGCCGCGCACCACCGAGTCGTCGATGACCACCACCCGCTTGCCGGCCAAAACCTCGCGAATGGCGTTGAGCTTGATTTTGACGCCGAAATGGCGGATGGATTGCTGCGGTTCGATGAAGGTGCGGCCGATGTAATGGTTGCGAATCAGGCCCATTTCGAAGGGAATTCCCGATTCCTCCGCATAGCCGATGGCGGCCGGCACGCCGGAGTCGGGAACCGGTATGACAATGTCGGCCTCCACCCCGTGTTCCCGGGCCAACTGGCGGCCGAAGCCCTTGCGCATGCCGTACACCTGCCGGCCGAAGACGGTGCTGTCCGGGCGGGCGAAGTAGACGAACTCGAAGATGCAGGGGGTGTAGGGCTGGGGCTCGAAGGGTCGGAAGGACGTCATGCCGTTCTGATCGAAGACCAGCATTTCGCCCGCTTCAACTTCCCGCACGAATTTGGCTTCGATGAGATCCAGGGCGCAGGTCTCGGAGGCGACCACGAAGGCGTCCCCGAGTTGGCCCAGCACCAGGGGTCGGAAGCCGTGGGGATCGCGCACCGCCACCATGCGGGTTTCGGTGAGGAACACCAGGCTGTAGGCGCCGCGCACCTGGCGCAGGGCCTCGGCGATGCGGTCGGGCAGGGCGTCGCTCTGGGAATGGGCCAGCAGGTGGATGATGACTTCCGTGTCGGCGGTGGTGGAGAAGATGGACCCGCGCGCTTCCAGTTCGTTGCGCACTTCCTGGGCATTGACCAGGTTGCCGTTATGGGCTACCGCGACGCTGCCGCGGGCGTAGGAGACCGCGATGGGCTGACAGTTGCGGATGTCGTTGCCGCCGGCGGTGGAGTAGCGCACGTGGCCGATGGCCGCCTGGCCGGGCAGTTGACGGAAGATTTCATCATCCTTGAACACGTCGGCCACCAGGCCGCGGCCCAGGTGGGTCTTCAGGCGGGTGCCGTCGGACGCCGCGATGCCGCAGCTTTCCTGGCCGCGATGCTGCAGGGCGTAGAGGCCGAGATAGGTCATGTTGGCGGCTTCCGGATGGCCGTATATGCCGAAAACACCGCATTCATCGTTGAATTTGTCGAACATAGGACAACGGTACTCCAGGGAGCTTGGGTTGGACGGCGCCAAGGGTTATCGCCGCCGAAAGTTGTACTATAGCATAATCGTCAAGTTTGAAAGAAGCACTGCCCGACGATTTTTTGACCTTAGGGACCGTAAAAGGTCCGTTGGCGCCTCGGCTTAGAGCAATTCCTCCCGAATAAAACGGATGGCATTCTGGTACAGCCACAAGCCCATGCCTGCTTCAGGCAGGTTTTCCTCCCGGGTCCAGCGCGGATGCTGGGTCCGGTGCACGTAGGCCTCGGGGTGGGGCATCAGGCCGAACAGGCGTCCCGTCGCATCGCACAGACCGGCGATGGCCGCCGTCGAACCGTTGGGGTTGAGGGGAAATTCCATGGTCGGCGCCAGGTACTCGGAGTCGCTGTATTTCAACACGCCGAGATGCTGATTCTCGATGCGCGCCAGGGTTTCCTCGCTGTCCACCACCAGTTTGCCTTCGCCGTGCCGCATGGGCAGATAGATGCCCTGCAGGCCGCGGGTGAAGATGCAGGGGGAGGCGGGATCGGCTTTGAGATAGACCCAGCGATCCTGAAAACGGCCGCAGTCGTTGAAGGTCAGGGTGGTGGTCTGCCGGAAATCACCGTCCAGGGCGGGCAGCAGGCCCATCTTGACCATCAGCTGAAAACCGTTGCAGACCCCCATGACCAGTTTGCCGTCGGCGATGAAGCGCCGCAGGTGATCGCTGAGGTGCTCGCCGCTGCCCTTGACCGGCGCGTGCAGCAGGCGGTTGGCGCCGGCCTTGGCGCTGCCCAGGTCGTCGCCGTCCAGAAAGCCTCCGGCCAGGTGCAGGAAATGATAGTCCTCCAGCAGCACCCGTCCGGCCAGCAGTTCGGAGATGTGGACGATGTCCGCCACCTCGGCACCGCCCAGGCGCATGGCATGGGCCGTTTCCCGTTCACAATTGGTGCCGTTGCCGGCGATGACAATGGCGCGTACGTGTTTCGACATGTTCTACATCTCCCTTAACGGCGACTGCCACGCCTCTTTGAGATCATCGATGGCCGAGCGAATCAGGATTTCGCCGCGCAAGCCGACAACGCGCAGTTCCTGGTCGGCGGTCACTTCGCCGAGCAGGGCGCAGCTCTGGCCGGTGAACAGTTCCTCGAATGCGGCCTGCTGCTCGGGGCGGACCGTGACCAGCAGGCGGCTGGCGGACTCGCTGAACAGCAGCGCCTCCTCGCGCAGCTCGGCGGCCACCGGCACCCGGCGCAGATCCACATGCAGGCCGAGGCCGCCGGCAAAGGCCGTTTCCGCCAGGGCGACGCCGAGACCACCGTCGGACAGATCGTGGCAGGAGGCCAGCAGGCCCCGTTGCTGGGCCCGGTTCACGGTCCGGTAACGCTGCAGGGCACCGGCGGCATCGACCCGGGGCACATTGCGCCCCAGGTGGCCGCGCATGGCATAGTATTCGGAACCGCCCAGTTCATCGTGGGTGATGCCCAGCAGATAGACCAGATCGCCGGGGCGCTTGGCGTCCATGGTCACCCCGCGCCGGATGTCGTCGATCTTGCCGATGACCGAGAACAGCACCGTCGGCGGGATGGAGATCTTTGTGTCGCCGATCTGGTAGTCGTTCTTCATGGAGTCCTTGCCCGAGATGAGGGGCACACCGAAGGCCAGGCAGTAATCGTAGAGCGCCTGGTTGGCCCGCACCAGCTGGGCGGCCTTGTATTCGCCGTCCGGCGTCCGATCGCTCTGGACCGGGTCGCACCAGCAGAAGTTGTCCAGACCCGCCACATGCTCGATGTCGCCGCCCACGGCCACGTAGTTGCGCAGGCCTTCGTCGATGGCGCAGGCCATCATGTGGTAGGTGTCGATATCGCTGTAACGCGGGCAGATGCCGTGAGCCACCACGACTCCTTCAAAGGAGTCCGGCAGGGGCCGAATCATGGCGGCGTCCGCCGGCCCGTCGTTGGCGATGCCGACCAGGGGCTTGAGGACCGTCGCCCCCTGGACCTCGTGATCGTAGCGGCGCACCACGCTCTCCTTGGAGCAGATGTTGAGACTGCCGAGGAGGTGCCGCAGGGTTGCGTCCATGTCCAGGGGTTGACTGAGTTCCGGCTCCTGCAGCACCGGCGGCTGCCAACGGGCCTGCAGTTGCAGCTGGGGCACCCCCTGGTGCAGAAACTCCATGGGCAGGTAGCAGACGGTTTGGCCCCCGTAGAGGCAGTGATAATAGCCGGAGTCGGTGAACTGGCCGAGGTCCGTGGCTTCCACGTCCATTTCCCGGGCCAGGGTGATGAACTCGTCCACCTTCTCGGGTGGTACCGCCACGGTCATGCGCTCCTGGGCCTCGGAGATGAGGATTTCCCAGGGCTGCAGACCGGGATACTTGAGGGGCGCTCGATCCAGGTGCAGTTCGAAACCGCCCGTATCCTCGGCCATCTCCCCGACGGAGGAGGACAGGCCGCCGGCGCCGTTGTCGGTGATGGAGTTGTACAGGCCGCGATCCCGAGCCACCAGCAAAAAGTCGAACATGCGGCGCTGGGTGATGGGGTCGCCGATCTGCACTGCCGTGGCCGGCGATCCCTCATGCAATTCTTCCGAGGAAAAGGTGGCGCCGTGGATGCCGTCCTTGCCGATGCGGCCGCCGACCATGAGGATGCGGTCGCCCGTCAGGGCGCGCTTGACGTGGCCCGGCCGGCCGTGGATGCGGGCCGGCATGAGAGCCGCGGTGCCGCAGTAGACCAGAGGCTTGCCGGCAAATCGATCGTCGAAGACGAGGGAACCGTTGACCGTGGGAACGCCACTCTTGTTGCCGCCGTGCTCGACCCCCTCGACCACCCCCTCGAAGATGCGGCGCGGATGCAGCAGGCGCGGCGGCAGGGGTTGATCGTAGAAGGGCGAGGCAAAGCAGAACACGTCGGTGTTGAAAATCAGCCGGGCGCCCATGCCGGTCCCGAAGGGATCGCGGTTGACGCCGACGATGCCGGTCAGGGCACCGCCGTAGGGGTCCAGAGCGCTCGGCGAATTGTGGGTTTCGACCTTGAACACCAGGCTCCACTCGTCGTTGAAGCGGATGACCCCGGCGTTGTCCTTGAACACCGAGAGGCAGAAATCCTGCTCGCCCTTGGCGGCCCGCACGTCCCGGGTGACCCGGACGATAAAGGATTTGAACAGGGAGTCGATGACTTCCGTCCTGCCGGTGCCGTCATCGTAATGCACCTTGGCGGCGAAGATCTTGTGCTTGCAGTGCTCACTCCAGGTCTGGGCGAGAGCTTCCAGTTCCACGTCCGTGAGGCGGTTGCTCAGGCCCACGGCAGCACGCCGGGCCTGGTTGTTCTCGTTGGCGGCGAAGGACTGGATGGCCTTCATCTCCTCCAGGTTCAGGGCCAGAACCCCCTCCCGGCTGATGCGCAGCAGTTCCTCGTCCGACACTTCGAGGTCGATGGCCATCACCCGCGGTTCGGCGCTGCTCACCACCTTGGGCACCTGTACCGGCACCCCGCGAGCCCGGTCGAAATCGACGGCGGGAATGATGGTCCAGCGTTGAATCAGGCCGTTGCCGAGAAAGCCGGCGGCGATGCGTTCCGCCGCGGCGACATCGATGTGGCCGCGCAGCAGGTATTGCACCGAAGTATAGACCCCTTCGCCCGGGGCGAAGGGACGACCGGTCAGATACTGGATGGCTTCGCGGGCGGTGCGGCCGACGTTATCCGTGACGCCCGGCCGGAAACCCACTTCGATGAGCATGTCGAAGTGATCCGCCAGGGGACGGTTGACCGCCGCTTGCTGGATGACGGGGTCGGAGCAGGGGCCGGTGGCGGCGGCCTCGATTTCGGCCTCGGTCAGGGCGGCGTCGACAGTGTACACATCCAGGGTGCGTACCTCTTCCAGCTCGATTCCGAGGTGCTCGCGGATCTCGCGGCGAACGCGTTCGCCGCGCGCATCGCGAATGCCCTCTTTGAGCGCTACTTCGATTCTCCAGGCCATGTCTTCTCCTCGGCAAAAAATCCAATTGTTGAAGCGGTTACAGGCGGTTTTTTAAAATTCCGCTAAAGGTTGAAACAGGCGCTCGGCCGCTCCTGACAGCCCATAATCAAATGCGGATTGCAGGCCGTCTGTCCGGCCAGCACCTGCTCGGCGCACGCCTTGGCCAACTGCGGCCGGTTGTTGGTTTCGCTCAGATGGGCCAGAAAGACGGCTTCCAGGCCGTCCCAGAGCAGCTGCTTCAGCAATTCGGCCGACTCCCGGTTGCTCAGGTGGCCGTGCCGGCTGCGAATCCGTTGTTTCAGGTGCCAGGGGTAGGGGCCGTCGCGCAACATCTCTTCGTCATGGTTGGCCTCCAGGATCAACGCCCGGCAACCCTGGTAGCGATCGGCGACCAGGCGCGTGCCCAGGCCCAGATCCGTGGCAATGCCGAGTCGGCCGGCCTGGGTATGAACAATAAAGCCCACCGGTGCCGCGGCATCGTGGGTCAGGGGAACGGCTTCTATTTGCAGATCGCGCAGCGAGATGGGTTCGCCGCTGTCGAACAGGCTGATCCGATCCAGGCGACCGGCGCCTGCCAAGGCATCGTGGGTCGCGTGGTGAAGGTAAACCGGCAAGGACCAGCGGCGTGCCATGGGACCGATGCCGCGGCAATGGTCGCTGTGCTCATGGCTGACCAGCAGGGCATTCAGGGCGCCGGGGTCGGCACCGATAGCGGCCATGCGCCGCTCCAGTTCACGGGCGGACAGGCCGGCATCGATGAGCAGGCGGGTTTCCCGGGTTTCCAGGTAGATGGCGTTGCCTTTGCTACCGCTGGCCAGCAGACAGATGCGCACGAGTGCTCCTCACCCCCATGCGGGGCGCCGTTTTTATAGCGGAATTCCACGCTGTCCGCAAGGCAAAACCGCTGCGCTGACCGCATTTAAATCAATAGGTAACCGGAACCCGACGTGGGGCAGGGAAGAGACGGCATCCGGTAGCGCCGCGGGAGTGCCCGACGGGCTTGGAATGCGGAAACGGACCACCCAATTTTGTCCAATGCCTCAAGGTCCTGTTTCATGGCACGGAAAATAGCATATCGATGGTGAAATCTCAACCGGGCAAAATCCCCTTCAAGGGGGAAAGCAGTTGACGCCTCGACCTGTATTGGCTATTATCAAGCGTTAACAAGCCTTGGGGTAAAGATTTGTAACTTGTTGTAAATAAAGACGAATTTCGTCCTGTCGGGAGTTTTTTGGCCGAGGGACCGGGAGTTTGGATTCATGACTGTAAAAATTGCCATCAACGGATTCGGGCGCATCGGCCGCAATATTTTCCGGGCCTGCCGGCAGGCGCAGGATCTGCATGTAGTTGCCATCAACGATTTGAATCCGGCTCCGGTGCTGGCCCACCTGTTGAAATACGATTCCGTGCGCGGTGCCTTTCCGGAACCCGTGTCCGGGTCGAATGGCGCCCTGGAGGTCGCCGGGCGCGAAATTCCGGTGTTCGAATGCCAGGACCCGGCCCAGTTGCCCTGGCGGGATCTCGGCGTGGACCTCGTTCTCGAGGCGACGGGCAAATTCACTCAACGGGAACAGGCCGCCCGACATCTTGCGGCCGGCGCCGCACGGGTCATCATCACCGCCCCGGGGGACAACGAGGACATCACCCTGTGCCTGGGCGTCAACCAGGATCGCTACGATCCGGTCCGTCACCGGGTCATTTCCAATGCCTCCTGCACCACCAACTGCCTGGCCCCGGTGGCCAAGGTGCTATTGGAGGAGTTCGGCCTGGTCAAGGGCATGATGACCACGGTCCACGCCTACACCAACGGCCAGCACGTGCTGGATTATCCGGCCCAGGACCTGCGCCGGGCCCGGGCCGCGGCCCTGAGCATGATTCCCACCACCACCGGCGCGGCGCGGGCCGTGGCCAAGGTGCTGCCGGAACTGGAAGGGCGCCTCGACGGTCTGGCGGTACGGGTGCCGACCCCCAACGTGTCCCTGATTTCCCTAGTGGCCGAACTGGGCCGTTCAGTGACCATCGACGAGGTCAACAGCGCATTTCGAAGCGCCGCCGAAGGGCGACTCAAAGGCATCCTGGACTATTGCGAGGAGCCCCTGGTGTCGGTAGACTTCAACGGTAATCCGGCTTCCTCCACCATCGATGCCCTGTCCACCAATGTCATCGGCGGCAACATGGTCAAGGTGCTTTCCTGGTACGACAACGAATGGGGCTACTCCAATCGGGTCGTCGACCTGGTGCGCTTTGTAGCCGGACGCGAAAATCAAGCATCGTGGTAATTATTCAGCATCGTGGAGCAGGGGGCCGCGCCGCCCACCCCGAGGACCCCATGAACCCATCCCTGGGGCTTGGCCGGCGCCACCAGGGTGCCAGACACCCTCGGGGAGGACGTCCCGAGCCCCTGTGCTGAACGGTGAGGCATAGTGTTCCATTTATTACACCCTGCATTCGGGAGGTTCTACCATGTTCCGTAAAATGACCGTGAAGGATGTGGATCTCAAGGGCAAACGGGTATTTTGCCGGGTCGATTTCAATGTACCCCTCGACAAACAGGGGGCCATCACCGACGATACCCGCATCGTCGCCGCCCTGCCGACCATCCGTTACATCCTCGAGCAGGGCGGACGACTGGTGCTGGCCTCCCATCTGGGCCGCCCCAAAGGCGCTCCCCAGGCGGAGTTCAGCCTCGCTCCCGCCGCCCGCCGCCTGGGCGAACTGCTGGGCCGGCCGGTCATCATGGCCCCCGATTGCGTCGGTGCCGAAGTGCGGGCTCTGGCCGACGGCCTGCAGGACGGCCAGGTGCTGATGCTGGAGAATGTCCGCTTCCACCCCGGCGAAACCAAGAACGATGCCGAATTCAGCCGGCAACTGGCCGCCCTGGCCGACGTCTACGTCAACGACGCCTTCGGCACCGCCCATCGGGCCCACGCTTCCACGGAAGGGGTGGCGCGTCTACTGCAGCCGGCCGTCGCCGGGTTTCTCATCGAAAAGGAACTGCAGTACCTGGGTCAGGCCCTGACCGATCCGGCCCGCCCCTTTGTGGCCGTCCTCGGCGGAGCCAAGGTCAGTGACAAGCTGCCGGCCATCGAAAACCTGCTCGGCAAGGTCGACACCCTGCTCATCGGCGGCGGCATGGCCTATACCTTTCTCAAGGCAAAAGGCTACAGCCTCGGCAACAGCTTGGTGGAGGAGGAACAAATCGACCTCGCCGGCCGGCTTATGCAGGAAGCGGCGCGGCGCGGCGTCGAATTGCTGCTGCCCGAAGATCATGTTGCGGCGGCTGCATTTCAGGCCGACGCCGAACACCGGATCTGCACCAACGCGGATTTCCCGGCCGGCTGGATGGGCCTGGATATCGGTCCGGAAACCGTGGCCCGCTACAGCCGGGTGCTGGCCGGGGCCGGTACCGTGGTCTGGAACGGGCCCATGGGCGTGTTCGAGTTCGACGCCTTTGCCGTCGGCACCTTCGCCGTGGCCCGGGCTCTGGCGGAATCCAAGGCCGTTTCCATCATCGGCGGCGGTGATTCGGCGGCGGCGGCCAAAAAATCCGGCCTGGCCGCGCACATGACCCATATCTCCACCGGTGGCGGCGCCTCCCTGGAATTCCTGGAGGGCAAGGAACTGCCCGGCATCACCATTTTGACCGACAAGTAACCGAAGTCTGCATCCAAACCCGATTCTCCCGGGTGGGGCGCCGGCCTGCAGCAGAGAGAATCGGGTTGTTCATTGACTATTAAATTCAATCAGGCAACTATTCAGCAGCATGGAGCAGGGTCTCGCGCCGCCCATCCCGAGGGCCGCATGAACCCATCCCTGGGGCTTGGCCGGCGCCATCCGGGCGCCAGAAACCCTCGGGGTGGGCGACCCGAGTCCCGGTGCTGAACAGTTATTCAATCAGAAGGATTTTCCGCGCGCCGCTGGCAACCGGAAAACGAGGGAGTCTCCGCATGCGCAAACCATTCATTGCCGGCAATTGGAAGCTGCACAAAACCGTCGCCGAATCCGTGGCCCTGGCCAGGGAACTGGCCCATGGTCTGGCCGATGTGAAGGAGCGGGATGTGGCCGTCGCACCGGCCTTCACGGCCCTGGCGTCCGTCGCCGCGGTTCTGTCCGAAAGCCCTGTCGCCCTGGCCGGGCAGAACTGCTATCCGGAAGCCCAGGGAGCCTTCACCGGCGAGGTGTCCCCCTATCTGCTCAAGGATGTGGGCTGCCGCCATGTCATTGTCGGCCACTCCGAGCGCCGCCAGCTGTTCGGTGAAACGGACGGCTTCATCAACACCAAGGTCAAGGCCGTGGTCGGTGCCGGATTGACGGCCATCTTCTGCATCGGCGAAACCCTTGCGGAACGCGAAGAGGAGCGGACCTTCAGCGTGCTGGAGCATCAGGTGCGCATCGGTCTCAACGGTCTGGATGCGACGTCCATGCAGCACGTGATCGTCGCCTACGAACCGGTCTGGGCCATCGGCACCGGACGCACTGCCACCACCGGACAGGCCCAGGAAGCCCATGGCTTCATCCGGGGTCTGCTGGCGGAAATGTTTGGCGATGTCCTGGCGCAGGAGATCCGCATCCTTTACGGCGGCAGCGTCAAGGCCGACAACATCGACGCTCTCATGGCCCAGCCCGATGTGGACGGGGCTCTGGTCGGCGGCGCCAGTCTGAAGGCCGACGAATTTGTCCGCATCGCCGCCTTTCAGAACCTGTGAATTGTTTCTGAGCGCACTTTTTGGCGTGCAACCTCTTTTCAGGCACTGCCAGGTGTGGTAAAGTCCCGCAGTTGATCGCCATACGAAAATTCAAGGAGTGGATTCAAAATGGTTACTCTGTTGCTGATAGTTCACGTGTTGGTATGTCTGGCTCTCATCGCCATTGTCCTGCTGCAGGGCGGCAAAGGCGCCGAAATCGGCGCAACCTTTGGTGCCGGCGGCAGCCAGACCGTTTTTGGCGCGTCCGGCGGCAAGAACTTCATGAGCCGCCTCACCACCTGGGCCGCTACCGTCTTCATGATTACTAGCCTCGTTCTCGCCTTCGTCTATGCCCGTCCCGGCATTGAAAGCATCATGCCCCAGCAGGTGGGGGCACCCGCTACGGAATCGGCCGAGCAGCGGCCGGCCCCGGTTCCGGCCCCGGAAACCGCCCCGGCCGCTGAGTAATCCAGTCCGCGCGTATTTGGTATTGACAGGACGAGCTGAAATCAGTATAAGTTTCCCTGCGTTGCAAGCCGAAGTGGTGGAACTGGTAGACACACCATCTTGAGGGGGTGGCGGGCGAAAGCCCATGCGAGTTCGAGTCTCGCCTTCGGCACCAGAAATTATCAAAACCCGCAATCCCGGCGATTGCGGGTTTTGTTGTTTCTGGGCCGGCCTTTTCAGTCCCTGAACAGCGGTAGCTTTTCCTTGCGTAAATGGCTCGGGAAGACACATCCGGAAAAAAAAAAGAAAGGGCGGCCTTGCGGCCGCCCTGCGAAATTCCATGACAAGGGAGGGGAGGGGAGTTAGAACTCGAAGGCGAGCTGGGCGGTAACCAGATCCCGCTTGTCGCCGGTCTCGAATTTGCCGTGCAGGTACTCGAGGGACACCGTGGTGTTTTTGAACAGGGCGTAGCTGGCCACGGCTCCGTATTGGCGGTCCGGGAGCAATTCGCCGAGATCGTCGCCGCCTTCGTACTTGGCCGCAATGGTCAGGGCGTCGGTGACGGCGCAACCAAGTTCGAAATTCCAGGTTTTGGGCTTTAAGGCATTCCCGCCGTCGAAGGCCAGTTCGCCGGCCTTAAATCTGTCGAGGGCACCCAGGTATTCGGCGATCAAGGTCCAGCGATCGTTCAGGGTGGCCATGACAAAGGCGTGGATGCCGTTGATCTTGTCGTCGAGGCTGACGATTTCGTCGCTCAGCACGTCGCTGTCGGCGAGGTTGGAGATCCAGGAGGCGCCGGCGGTCAGGGCCAGGCCGGGAACCGCTTCTTCCGGCAGGGTATAGGCGCCGCCGGCGACAAAGGTGTTGAGGTGACGCCCTTTGGTGTCGCCTTTGAAGACGCCGAAGGACAGTTCGAGCTGGTCGTTGGCGTAGCCGATCACCGCCGCCGATTCGCGGGTTTCACCCAGTTCCAGGGTGTTGGGATCGCTGATGAAATGGCTTTCGAAGGTGCCGAAGGGGACATACATCTTGCCGGCCTGCAGATAGAGCGGCACCACATCCTCGCCGTCGAGGCGGATATAGGCTTCGTCGACGTCCAGCGGTTCGGTTTCATCCTCCTCCCACAGCAGCACCACGTGGCCGGAGACGTGTTTGACGAAATCGACATCGATGCCCAGTTCCACGGTGGCCAGGGTCAGATCGCTGGAGCTTTCGCTGCCGGCTCCGGATTCCTTGAATTTCTCGTAATTGGCCTCCACCTCGATGAGTCCGGAAATGCTGATGCGGTCGAGCCAGCGACTCATGCCGCCCTTGCCCAGGGATTTTTCCAGTTTTTCGACCCTTTCGGACAGTCCGGGTTCCGCCTCGGGTTCGGTGGCGTGGGACAGGGGGGGCAGGGCCAGGCACAGGCCCAACGCCAACAAGGACGACCAGGCTTGTGCGGACTTTTTCATTTTAATCTCCATCTTGGAATGCATTTCAATATTTCTCCTTCTGATTTACCGGCTAACAGCAGCCGCGGCACCCGTCGCCGCGGCGCTTTCCGCCGGATGAGCTGACGTCTTTGACTTGAGCGGATTACGCTCCGAAGAGGCCGCGGGAGCCGATCTGGTAAACCAGGACGGCCAGCCCGAAGGCGATGGTGGTGTTGAAGACTATGGAGAAGGCACCCCATTTCCAGGAACCGGCTTCACGGGCAATGCAGACCACCGTGACAAAGCAGGGTGCATAGAAAATGGTGAAGACGATCAGGGCAAAGGCGACCACCGGATTCCAATTCGGGTCCTTGGCCAGGGTGGCGGCCAGGGAGCCGGTCTCCTCGGGGTCCACCTCGCCCAGGGAATAGGCGGTACCCAGGGTGGAAACCACCACTTCCTTGGCGGCAAAGCCGCCGACCAGGGCGATGTTGGTGCGCCAGTCGAAACCGGCCAGGGAGGTGACGCTTTCCATGGCGGTGCCGATTTGGCCGGCGATGGAGTGGCGCAGGGCCGCTTCGGCCTCTTGCGCATCGATGCGCAGCAGCTGCTCCTCCATGTCCTCGGCCGCGGCGGCGGTGACGGTTTCCCGCTGTTGCTCGAAGGCCTCCTGCCGGGTTTCCGGCAGGCCCGGGAAAGTCATCAGGGCCCACAGCAGGATGGAAATGGCCAGGATAATGGTGCCGGCTTTCTTGACGTACTGCCAGGTCCGCTCCCAGGTGTGGATCAGCAGGCCGCGAAAGGTCGGCAGACGGTAGGGCGGCAACTCCATGACGAAGGGGGTCGACTCCCCCCGGATGACCGTGGAGCGCAAAAGCTTGGCGGACAACAGGGCGCCGCACCAGGCAATCAGGGTGATGATGAGCATGACCCGGGCTTCGTTTTGGGCGAAGAAGGCCCCCACCAGCAGGGCGAATACCGGCAGCTTGGCGCCGCAGTTCATGAAGGGAGCGGTCAGCAGGGTTGCCAGGCGTTCACGCGGCGATTTGAGGGTGCGGGTGGCCATGACACCGGGCACCGCGCAGCCGCCGGCGATACCGCCGGAGACGATGAAGGGCATCACCGACGCACCGTGCAGGCCGAAGCTGCGGAATACCCGGTCGAGCATGAAGGCGACCCGCGCCAGGTAGCCCGAATCTTCCAGGATGGCGATGCCGAAGAACATGAACATGATGATCGGCGCAAAGCCGAGCACGCCGCCCGCGCCGTCGATGACGCCGGCAATGATCAGGGATTTCAGAAGGCCGTCGGGCAGGCCGGCCTCGGCGACACCGCTCAGCCAGCCGAACAGGCCCTCCAGCCAGGCCACAGGCAGCTCGCTGTAGGTAAAGGTAAAATGGTACAGACCCATGATCACCGCGAGCATGATCAGCGGCCCGGCAAACCGGTTGGTCACCACCTGGTCGATGCGGTCGGAGATGAACAGCCGGTCCTGATCCTGATTGTGGGAGATGACCCCCTGTTTCAGGATGGCCTTGATATAGCCGTAGCGATGGTCGGCAATAACCGCCTCGGGGCAGGTGTCCAGGGTGGAGGAGATATGCCGGGCGAGGCGGGCCTTGATGGCCTCCAGCCGGTTATACAGCTCCGGGTTTTCCTTCTGGCAGAAATCGAGGATCTGCTCGTCATTCTCGAGAATCTTCAGGGCCAGCCAGCGGGGAGGGTAGGCGCAGTTCGAAAAGCCGGTGACGATTTCCTGCTCCATCTCCTGCAAGGCAAGATCGACATCCTCCCCGTAGGAGATGACGAGGGGAGGCATTTTCTTCCCGGCCATTATCAGTTGGCCGGTGGCCTGCATGAGTTCCGACTTGCCCTGCCCGCTACGGGCCACCGTCGGCACCACCGGCACGCCCATCAACTCCGAAAGCTTCGCGCCATTTATTTCAATGCCCCGCTTTTGGGCTGCATCGATCATGTTCAGGGCGATGCAGACCGGCACCCCCAACTCCATGAACTGGACGGTCAGGTAGAGATTGCGCTCCAGGTTGGAGGCATCGATGATGTTGACGATGGCCGCCGGTCTCTCCTGAACCAGAAAGTCCCTGGCAACCACTTCCTCCAGGGAATAGGCGGTCAGGGAATACATGCCGGGCAGATCGATGAGCTTGAAGGTCTGCCCGTTTTCGACATAGGAGCCTTCCTTCCGCTCCACAGTGACCCCCGGATAGTTGCCGACGTGCTGCCGCGCGCCGGTCAGGGCGTTGAAGAGCGTGGTTTTGCCGGAGTTCGGGTTGCCGGCCAGTGCTATGGTCGTACTCATGGTCAGTCCTCCACTGTCACGTCGATATAATCGGCTTCATTGTTGCGCAGGGTAAGGGTGAAGCCCATAAGCCGGATCGCCACCGGATCGTACAGGGGCGCCCGACCCTGAATCTTGATTTCGGTGCCGGGAACCAGTCCCATGTCGCGGATTCTTTTGCCGAGTTCCCCTCCGGCCCGAACCGCCGCGATGACCCCCCGTTGATTCTCCTTCATCTGCCGCATGCTGAGTTTTAACATTTTTGCTGCCTCCCTGAGCGCTGGCTATCGAACCTTGGCGGGATGACCCGGCTGGCGTCGCCCCGGTAAAGGATATGGTGAAACTGAAAACGGTTTTCAAACCTAACCAAATCTGCAGGGAATGGTCAAGAAGAAAATGAAAGTAATTGTCAAAATATTGAGGCGGCTATCCATTGGGATTCGCCACAGGGGTTATGGCGCCATTCAGCCCATGATCCTGCAAAAATGATTGGGGGAGAGGCCTTGGAGCGATAATCTGCCGGCAATCGGAAAATTTGTGGCGTAGCGGAGCGAAGACGGTCGGGGCCAATTATTTCTTTACAACTGGCGGCGATGTGGAAGAATGCTCCGGTATGACCAGACTCCACTCGCCGCTATTTGGAGCTGGCGCCCCAAGCCCCCGACGCTGGAGCGGTGAGAAGTCAAATCAACAAGTTGGAATACCAGCGCGACAAACAGGCGGAACAGCTTCGCGTCCCGGCCCTGCTTGAAGGGGCATGGAAGGGCGTCATGGGCTTTGGCGGCGGGAACAGATCGGATTTGCGTTTTTACCAATGGAAGGACGGCCGGGTTTCCGTGGAACTGTTGACCGGGTGGAATGCCAATCCCGGAGTGGCCATCGATCCGCAGCGACTTCATGTGGATATCGAAGGACAGAAGGTCCAATTTTCCTTTCGCAGCCGCTTGATCGTTCCGGGGGTGCTGACGGATTCTTTCGATATCCGGTTCGAACTCAACATCGTCGATCCCAAGCACTTGCGGGGCGCCATTTACTCCAATGGGTATCATGTTCAGGACGTCAGCCTGAAAAAGCAGCTATGACGCTTTCCACGACCAATCACAGTACTGGTGAACCTTAAACCAGCCAGGAAGGAAACATGCCCTACATCCTTGATAACCGTCTTGTCGTCGGCCTGGCCTCAAGTGCCCTGTTCGACCTTGAGGAGTCCGACGCCATTTACCGCACTCGGGGGCCCATTCGATATCGCGAGTTTCAGCGCGAGAAGCAGGATGTTCCTTTGAGCCAGGGGGTCGCATTTCCTTTTATCCGGCGGTTGCTTTCCCTCAACGAACTCGATCCGGAAAATCCGCCGGTGGAGGTCGTGCTGCTGTCCCGCAATAGCCCGGATACCGGGTTGCGGGTAATGAACTCCATCGAGCATTATCGGCTGGGCATGACGCGGGCGGTGTTTCTGGAAGGGGGAACCCCGCATCGGTATATTCCGGCCTTGAACATCAGCCTGTTTCTGTCGGCCAACGAAGCCGATGTCCGGCAGGCCATTCATGCCGGCATGCCCGCCGGCCAGGTACTCCAATCGCAGTTTTCCGATCTGGATGATGACCGGGAGCTGCGCATCGCCTTCGACTTCGACGGCGTGCTGGCCGATGATGAAGCGGAGTCGGTGTTTCAGACCGAGAATCTGGTGGCTTTCCAGATGCACGAATTGGAGAAGGCTTTGGTGCCCCACAGCCCGGGGCCTCTGAAGACCTTCCTCGAAAAGGTGGCCGGAATCCAGCTGATGGAGGAGCAACGAGCCGAAGCGGACAGCGCCTACGTCAAAAAACTGCGCATCGCCATCGTTACGGCACGCAGCGCCCCGGCTCATCGGCGCGTCATCAATACTATGCGGCATTGGGGGATCAACATCAACGATGCCTTTTTTTTGGGGGGCATCGAAAAGAAAAAGGTGCTTGAGGTCCTCAACCCCCATATCTTTTTCGACGATCAAAAATTGCATCTGGAATCGGCCGCCAGCGTATTGCCTTCAGTGCACATTCCTTTCGGGATAACCAACCAGGCGTAGCCTAACAATCCAAGGAGTCCATTATGGCCGACGAGATGGAATTTCGCGTTTTGCACACCATGATCAGGGTCTTGGACCTGGAACGCAGCATTGACTTCTACACCCGTATTCTCGGGATGAAACTGCTCCGCAAAAACGACTATCCTGGCGGCGAATTCACCTTGGCGTTTGTCGGCTATGGCGACGAGAAGTCGCAGGCGGTGATCGAACTGACCTATAACTGGGGGCGTAAGGAAGCGTACGCCATGGGCGACGGCTTCGGCCGCATCGCCATCGGCGCTCGTGATATCTATGCCCTTTGCGACGGCCTGAAGAAAGCCGGCGGCAAGGTGGTACGCGAGCCGGGCCCGATGAAGCACGGCACGACCCATATCGCCTTCATTGAAGACCCGGACGGCTACAAGATTGAGTTGATCCAGGTGGGATAGTGTCCCGTGCGGTTCTTGTCCTCAAATTCCGGCCCTTTTGGTCGCTGGCTACGTTCCGCCTGCTCGACTTGACTCTGGCTAGGCCTGCATCGGCGCGCCTTGCCAGCAACCCAAATCGCTCAGAATTTCTCGACACGACTAACCGCACGGGACACTGAGCCGAGGCAGGGCGCTACGGCCTCTCACTCGTCCCCGCTGAAGCATAAGGCATAGTCGCTGCACTCTCCGCAGTTGGGGGATTTGCACATGAAGCCGCCATTTTGGTTGCAAACCTCTTTGAACAGGAACCGCTTCCATCGCATTTTGCGATGGTTGGCTGTGAACAGGCTCGGCAGATGGCGGCGGATTGCCGCGCTCAACTGGGACCGCTCAAACAGGCCCATGGCGACCCAGAGGTGCCCGGGATGGGCAGTCCGGGCGGCAATGATTTTGGCCAGGAGCAAGGCAATCGGATCCGGTTCACCCGATGGCAGCAGGGGCACATGGGATAGCAGAATGCCGCGCACCTCCTGGTTTGGCTCTGGGGAACTATTGGTGCCTGTCGTGTCGGTGCCTTGAGCGATTCCGGTATCGCTGCCCGGGAAAAAATGCCGCTTCAGGAATACCAATTCTTCCCGTTGCAATCCCAAGGCCTCATGGGGCGGACCGGGTTCTTGTGATGCCACAGCCATCAGGCAGGCAAACAGGTGGCGATCCTCCTCCGTGGTTCCAGGTGGCCCGGTCGCTGCCATCAATGCACGGAAGATCGGGTCCTGGTCATTCACCTTCGGGCCATGTTCTGCAGGCGAAGGCGCGTACACGGAACGCACCGTTCCGGTCCGGCTGTCGGCACTAGCGATGGCTGCATGCAGGGCTGCCACGGCCAGGTCGGCACAATAACCGCGGTCGGGTGGCAAACCTGCTAGCAAAGCGTCCACCTGCGCGGCCTCGATCCGTTGCGCCCGGTCAATTTCGGTACCGGTAGCCAGTTCGGCGACCGCGGCACAGGTGGCCATGGAATAACCACAGCCGAATACCTGGTATCGAATCGCGGTAATATGTTGCTCACGAACGGCAATGGTGAAGCGCACCGCTATCTTGCGGCCGGCTTCCTCGGTTCCCAAGCCGACTTCGCCGGTGCCATCGGCATCCGGCAACACACCGACCCGCCTGTAATCCGTGGCCCAACGCCGCATGGTTTCGGTATAGCCCTGCATTGATGTGCCTCCTTGGGGATTAATTGGGCTGCTGAAGTCATCGCTGGCCGTCTCGCCGGCCAGTTATTCTCCGAAAGTACGCTACCATTCAATGACGGGCTGTAAGGGTAGGCAATTTCTTTATGTGGTTCTGCAAAAGGCTCACCAATCTGAAAAGGCCTCAAAACCCCGATATAGCCGTTTGTCATGCGGCGACCAGGGCATTCAGCAGACATCCATGGTGAATATTTAAGCAGAGGCGGGGGGCCATCCAGGCTTGGAGGACGCGGTTTCCGGTGGGCGGAAGGCTTCGTTTTGGGTGGTAGCGACTGTACCGATCGACTGTTATCAATTTCAGGTAAGCGTGGTAAACTTCTTTCAAACCCGAAGGGGTTTTAATAGGAAAAAGTCTACAGCGCCAGCACCGATGATAGCAAGTTTCACTCTTGGAGTATCTCCTCTATGGCAACAGATGAACGCATGGCAGTTGAAAACTGAGGAAGCCGGGTTGGAAGTCGAGACCACTTTTTAAAAAGGAGAAATAGCTTATGAAGGTTGCAGCTTTTAATGGAAGCCCCAACAAAGAAGGCAATACTTATTATGCAATAACAATCGTTGCCAAAGAACTGGAAACTGAGGGAATAGAGACAGAAATTTTCCACGTTGGCGATAAAACGATCAGGGGGTGCATCGCCTGCGCTCAGTGTATCAAAAATAAGAATGAGGAATGCGTCCTCCCTGGTGACGAGGTCAACGAGTGGATCCAGAAGATGAAGCAGGCGGATGGTATCATCCTGGGCTCACCGGTTCATTATTCGGCCATCGGGGGTACCATGAAAGCCTTCCTCGACCGAGCCTTTTATGTGACCAGTTTCAACAACGGCATGTTGCGACACAAGGTCGGTGCTTCGGTGGTGGCCGTGCGCCGTTCCGGCGGCCTTCCGACCTTTGATCAGCTGAACAATTATCTTTGCTATTCCGAGATGTTGATAGCAACATCGAATTACTGGAATGTGATCCATGGTACTCTTCCCGGTGAAGCCGTTCAGGATGAAGAGGGTGTGCAGATCATGCGGGTACTTGGAAAAAACATGGCATGGTTGATGAAAATCGTGGAAAACGGACAAGGAAAAATTGTGCCGCCGGAGAGGGAAAAGAAACGTTTTATGAATTTTATTCGTTGATGCGGCCCCAGGCCCACTTGTCGTTCAAAGCCCGATGCTGCACGTCAAACAGTGTCGGGTTTTTTTTGTGATTTCCTTTTTTCTCCAGCGATACTTGCCGAAGATTTGAAAATGGTGTGCATTATCTCGCTCCGCCATGGAAATTTCATTGGATGGTTCATCGTATGCTCAAATTTTATTTGATTTGCAGTCCTGAAGTTGTAAAATGCCAAATATGACATGTGTATTTTTTGGTTGCCCCAGTCCGCTCCGGAAGATTCTGTAACCGGATGCGGTGTAAGCAAACAATATTGTTATGTAATTTTCAAAGGAGGAAGACAATGGGAAGTGTCAATCTTGTCCTTTGGCATGGTTTTCTTCTCGGTACTTTTTCTCTTGCGCTGATTGGATTAGGTTTTTCCTTGAAGGAAACATGGCGATATTTCCGTGACAGGAATCAGTAGTCCGGATTATCGCCTGAAGAATCCTTTCAGCATCGCGTAACGGTTGCTTGACCCAAACCGCTTCGCTGTATTTCCGGCAGGTAGGGTCGACCGTGTCGCTCTCCATCCGCGGTGGCGATTTCCCGCTTTCGCCAGCCGGCCAACTCTTGCAATCCCCTCGGCAGCCCCTCCTCTGCGCCCGGTTGCAGGAGCCCCGCCCAGAATACCTGTCTTATCACCGCCCCCGGTTTAGCACATCCATCCGGCATTTTTCCCGTCAGCCTTGGATGGTGACACCCGTTCATTCGCGTTACAATGGACTTGGTTTGATAATTTGGCATCCTTGGAAGAAAGTGGAGACCCATGCCTTTGAGAATTGCCACCTTGGGAGATGACTGGACCTCCCTCGCCGACAGCCAGTTGGGGGATTTGGCCGCGCAATTGCGCGGCGACCTGGTACGGATGGGGGATCCGGCATATGAAACGGAACGCCAAATCTGGAACGGCATGATCGATCGGCGGCCGGCCCTGGTCGTGCGCTGTGCCCAGGTTTCCGATGTCGTGGCGGCGGTCAAGTTCATGCGTGCCCATGGATTACGTGCTTCGGTACGGGGCGGGGGGCACAACGTGGCCGGAAAGGCTTTGTGCGACGGCGGCCTGGTCATCGACCTCGGTCGCATGAACCGTGTCCAGGTCGATTCCGCGTCATTGACGGCCCGGGTCGAGGCCGGTGCCCGCTTGGGCGATGTCGATGCGGCGGCCCGACCCTTCGGGCTTGCCGTCCCTGTCGGGGTGGTCAGCCGTACCGGCATCGGCGGGCTCACCCTGCATGGCGGTATGGGCTGGCTGCTGCGCCGCGATGGCTTGACGGTCGACAACCTGCTGGCTCTGGATGTGGTCACGGCGCAGGGAGAATCCATCACGGCCGGCCCCGGGGAGCATGCCGACCTGTTCTGGGCCCTGCGTGGCGGCGGCGGCAATTTCGGCGTGGTGACCTCCTTCACCTATCGCCTGCGGCCGGTTGGCCGTCAGGTCTGGTTTGCCACCGTGCTCTACCCCTATTCCAAGGCGCAGCAGGCCATTCGTTTTTGGCGCCAGTTCATGGCCGACGCACCGGACGAACTCAGCTCCTTCTGCGTATTGCGCGGCCGCCCCATGCAAGCTGCCGGAAAGGTTGTCCGCCAACCGGTGGTGGCGTTTCTGGCCTGCTATTCCGGGCCCTTTGAACGGGGCGAAGAAGTCATCCGGCCCCTGCGGGAATGGGACCAGCCCATCGCCGATCTTTCAGCCCCCATGGATTATCACCTCGGCGTGCAGCGCATGTTCGACAAGGATTATCCGGCGGGCCGTTGCTATTACTGGAATTCCCTGTTTTTCAACGACCTCGATGCGGCGACCATCGAGCAAATCGTGCATTACGCCGGAAGCGGACCATCGTCCTTGTCCTCGGTGAACATCTGGGCGCTGGGCGGGGCCATGAACCGGGTAAGCCCGTCGGAAACCGCCTTCTGCAAGCGGGATTGCCAATTCATGGTGGCGGTGGAGGCCAACTGGGAGGGGCGGGAGCATGCGACGGCCAACGTGGCCTGGGTGGGAGACTTTGTGGAGGCCCTGCGTCCTGCCTCGCGCGCCGGAGCCTATCTGAACTTTCCCGGCGGAACCGGCGCGCAGGCGGATCTCATCAAGGAGTGTTACGATAAAAACTTCGCCCGGTTGCAGGCGGTCAAGCAGTGCTACGACCCGGAAAATATCTGGCGGTGCAACTTCAACATCCTTCCCGGCAGCCCTCCTCCAGGCGATTGACCCGACGATCCGCTTCCTTGAGGATGGCCAATTCAGGATAATCGAACCGTGACGGCGAATGGTGATTGCCGACGATGTCGACCACCATCCGCACTTTTTCGGACGGAAGGCCGATACCGGTCAGTAATTCCCGGACAATGGGCGGGCCGTACTGTTCCTGGGTCTTGCCGTTGTTGTAGCCCAGTTCCCGCTCCGAAGGTTTAATGCCGACATCGTGGAGCAGGGCCGCAGCCAACACCACATCGCCGTCGCAGGGCGGAGCTGTTTCCATGAGGATTTCGGCATGCTGCAGGACATTCACGGCATGCTGGATGCGGCGGTAGTCGTTCTCGAAGAAATCGGCAAGGATTTTGATCAGTTGACCCTTTAAATACGGCATGTTCACTCCGATCTCAGGCGGGGCTGGGGCGGTTGCTGCGGCTGATGATAGGTATCATTACTCGGCCATGGATTTCAAGACAAGGCGAAAAAGGAAAAGATAAGGACCATGCGATTGGTTTTTTTTTCTGGTTGGTGGCTTTTTGGATACCTGGTGTTGGCCGGCTTGATCCTGTCCTGGATCTTTGGCGATCAACTGGTCCTGACGCGTTATACGGGCTATCTCATGCCCTGGCTGCTGCTTGGATTGGTGCCCGGAGCACTGTGGGGCCTGCTGGCGCAGCAACGCGCTCTCGCCGCCTTGCTGGGGATTTCGGTGGTTATCATCATGGCCGCTTATGCCCCTTTGTTCTGGCCGCGCAAGGCGGTGTCCGTGCCGGGAGCCATGGAACTCAAGGTCCTCAGTTACAACGTCTGGTCGAAAAATTCGCATGTGGACCGCATGGCCCATGTGGTGCGGACGGAACAGCCGGATCTGCTGCTTTTGCAGGAAATCACACCCAAGGTATTCGAGAGACTCAAACATAGCCTCCAGGGCCTATATGAGAAGCAGGACCTCTACTATACCTATGAGCCGAAGTTTCTACTGGCGGTGATCAGTAGATATCCGCTTGAACCCAAAGAAATCACGAAGGGGATGGGGCGCGTGCAGAAGGTGGTTCTGGCGTCTCCGGATGCCGGCATTACGGTTTATAACGCGCATTTTGTGCGACGGGGCGGGTGGCAGCGCCGCCGCCTCCAGATTGCCACGCTGTTACAGGAAGACATCGTCCACAAACAGGGGCCGGTAATTTTGGGCGGAGACTTCAACACCACCGATCAATCGCAAACCTATGGCATGCTCTCCAAGTATCTGTCCAATGCTCATTGGCAGGCGGGCTTCGGGTTCGGATTTACCTATCCTTCCCCTTCGCTGAGAGTTCGCGGCCGCATTCCCTTGCCGGCCCTGGCGCGTATCGATCACATTTTTTTCAACGATAACTTGGTTGCCATCCAGGCCGGGACCCTGAAAGATTCGGGCGGCTCGGATCACTTTCCGGTCGGGGCAATTTTGCGTCTAAAACCCTCTCCATAGGGCGGATTTTCTGCGACAGGAAGCACCTCCAGTCTTGACCTCGTCGTGCTTTATCTTCATATTGTGCGTTTGTCCCACCTTTGCCCTTGCAATGGACCTGATACCCTTTGCCGTGCAGATTTTGCATGAGGAATAACCAAAAAGGATTGCCCATGTCATCGAGTCGTTTCGTCATTACGGTCATCGGTCTGGACCGGGTCGGCATCGTTGCCGGAATTACCCGGGTGCTGGCCGAACACCAGGTCAATATCGCCGATATCCGGCAGAGCATCATGGATGACCTGTTCACCATGATCATGCTGGCCGAAGCCAAGGGGGAGAACTTTGACCTGGCGGCTTTTCAGCAGGCCATGCAGGCCATCGGCAAGGAACTGGGTGTGGAGGTCATCGTGCAGCATGAGGATGTTTTCCGCTTCATGCACCGCATCTGAGGAGGCCGGCCATGCTGATTCATCCCGAGGAAATTCTTGAAACCATCAAGATGGTGACCACCCAGCATCTGGATATCCGCACCGTCACCATGGGCATCAACCTGCGCGGTTGCTGCCATCCGGATCTGGAAACCTTCAACAGCCGGGTCTACGACCGCATCCTGCGCTGCGCCGAAAACCTGGTCCGGACCGCCGAAGAGATCCAGAACCTGTACGGCATCCCCATCATCAACAAACGCATCTCCGTAACGCCCATCGCCATCGTTGCGGAAAGCTGTCAGTCGGAGGATCTGGTCTCCGTGGCGCACACCCTCGATCGGGCCGCCCACGAGGTGGGCATCGATTTCGTCGGCGGTTTCAGCGCTTTGGTGCAGAAGGGCATGACGCCCGGCGACCTGCGTCTCATCCAGTCCATTCCCCAGGCTCTGGCCACCACCCGCAAGGTCTGCGCCTCCGTCAACGTGGCGACCACCAAGGCCGGCATCAACATGGATGCGGTGGCCCTCATGGGCCGCATCATCAAGCAGACCGCGGAAGCGACCCGGGATGCCGGCGGCCTCGGCTGCGCCAAACTGGTGGTCTTCGCCAACGCTCCCGACGACAATCCCTTCATGGCCGGCGCCTTCCACGGCATCGGCGAACCGGACTGCGTCATCAATGTCGGGGTCAGCGGGCCGGGGGTGGTCAACCACGCCGTGCGGGAGTTGCGGAATCCTTCCCTCGGGGAGATTGCCGAATGCATCAAGAAGACCGCCTTCAAGATCACCCGCATGGGCGAGATGGTCGGCAGGGAGGTCGCCCAACGCCTTGGCGCCCAGTTCGGGGTGCTGGATCTGTCCCTGGCGCCGACCCCGGCGGTAGGCGACAGCGTGGCCGCCATTCTCGAAGCCATGGGCCTGGAAAGCTGCGGGACCCACGGCACCACCGCCGCCCTGGCGCTGCTCAATGACGCCGTCAAGAAGGGCGGCGCCATGGCTTCGTCGTCCGTGGGCGGCCTGAGCGGGGCTTTCATTCCGGTGAGCGAGGATGAGGGGATGATTCGGGCGGTGCAGCGCGGTTCCCTGACCCTGGACAAGCTGGAGGCCATGACCTGCGTCTGCTCCGTGGGCCTCGACATGATCGCCGTGCCGGGCGATACCTCGCCGGCCACCATCTCGGCCATCATCGCCGACGAGATGGCCATCGGCATGATCAACAAGAAAACCACGGCGGTGCGCATCATTCCGGCGCCGGGGATGAAGGTGGGGGATATGGTGGAGTTCGGGGGGCTCCTCGGCAGCGCGCCGGTGATGCCGGTACACAATTTCAGCTCCGAGGTCTTCATCGCCCGCGGCGGTCGGATTCCGGCACCGATTCAGTCTCTGACCAACTGACACAGCAAAACCAGATTCACGACTTACCTGGCAGCGTCTTCGAATCACCGAGAGGCCACCGATCCCGGCTGCCGGCCGGGACCGGCGAACCTGGTTTTCCGGTTTTGACGTGGATAGTATCCAAGGTCAAAAGCAAGATCGCGGGTCGCGTCCCGCAGGACGCCTTTCTTTTTATCCAAGCGGCCACAAGTAAGCAAAAAGGGCCTTTCTCCTGCGGAGTGCATGGCATTCGCGGGAGGCGGCGGCTTTTATCAACGGGTCCACATCTTACGTGAAAACGTCTTCGATCCAGCCAGAGGCAAACGGCCCCAGCTGAACAAGTTCAGCTGGGCAGGATTGTTCCGGTGGCACTTCGTTGGGAATGGCAGCGGTGGTAACGGGATGTGCTTTCCATGATGCAGGCCCTGGCCTGCTTATGTTTTTGCCTTCCATCCAACCAGCCGCGCCCGTTACTGCCTTTGGATGCATGGCGCCCGTCAGGTTCCACAGAAAGTCCGGTAGGGCTGGGAGGAAGCAGGCGGCGGCTCGCGATAAGCGGCATATTCGGGGCGATGGTCGTAGGGCCGGGCCACAACCTCGAGGAGCGTTTCCAATACCGCGTAATCGCCCCGTCCGGCGGCTTCGAGGGCGGCTTCGACCCGGTGATTGCGGGGAATCACCGCCGGGTTGTGAGCATCCATGAGCTCCCGGGAGGCCTGGATCGGCTCCTGCTGCCGACTCTGCCGCAGTTGCCAGCGCTGTTGCCATTCGATAAAGGCCGGGTGGCGGAAGGGCGGGCCGTCGGGCGGGGTTTCCAGGGCCAGGTCGCGCAGGGTGTTGGTATAGTCCGCTTGGGCCTGCTGTAGGCAGGCCAGAAAATCATGGACCAGCGCGGCGTCTTCCTCCTCCTCGTTGAACAGTCCCAGTTTGGCCCGCATCCCCGACAGCCAGGTTTTGCGAAACAGCTCAGGAAACGCATTCAGGCAGTTGTTGGCGAGCTCGACGGCTGTTTCCTCATTCTCGTTCAACAGCGGCAGCAGAGTTTTGGCGAAACGGCTCAGGTTCCACTGGGCGATGAAGGGCTGGCGGCCGTAGGCGTAGCGCCCGCCGTGGTCGATGGAGCTGAACACCGTCGCGGGGTCGTAGCGGTCCATGAAGGCGCAGGGACCGTAGTCGATGCTTTCTCCGCTGAGGGCCATGTTGTCGGTGTTCATCACGCCGTGAATAAAGCCGACCAGCAACCAGCGGGCCACCAGGGACACCTGCCGTTCCTGTACGGCTTGCAGCAGGGCCAGGAAAGGATTTTCCGCTTCGATCTGGTCGGGGAAATGGCGGCGCAGGGTGTATTCGGCCAGGATGCGGAGTCCGTCCGGCTTCTTATGGGCCGCGAGATATTCGAAGGTGCCGACGCGGATGTGGCTGGCTGCCACGCGGGTGAGAATCGCTCCCGGAAGAGTCGTTTCCCGATAAACCGGTTCACCGGTGAGAACGACGGCCAGACTGCGGGTGGTGGGGATGCCGAGGCCCTGCATGGCTTCGCTGATGAGGTATTCCCGCAGCATGGGTCCCAGGGCGGCCCGCCCGTCGCCGTTGCGGGAATAGGGCGTACGTCCCGAGCCTTTGAGCTGAATGTCGAAGCGCTCGCCGTGCGGAGTGATCTGCTCGCCCAGCAGCAGGGCCCGGCCGTCGCCGAGGACGGTGAAATGTCCGAACTGGTGGCCGGCATAGGCCTGGGCAATGGGTTCGGCGCCTGCCGGCAAACGGTTGCCGGAGAACACGGCGGCCCCTTCCTCCCCGGCCAGCAATCCGGCATCCAATCCCAGGTCCTGGGCCAGGGCCCGGTTGAAAATGACCATTTTGGGCGCGGCCACCGGCACGGGGTTCAGGCGGGCGTACAGGTACTCGGGCAGCCGGGTGTAGCTGTTGTCGAAATGCCATCCGGGGCGGGGGCTGGTGTTCCTGCCGGAATTATTCATAGAGAGCGGGCTCCTCTCGCAAGTGGCCGGGATCCGGGATTTGCACCAAGTCTAACGCAGGTTTTCGAAACAAGGCAAGGCCCCCCTGATTACAGCGGAAACAAAGAATTCCCTTGACCGAAGCCGCCATACCTGATATCCGAAGCCCTCAGTAAAACGATTTTTTATTCGCATATGGCAACAGGCGGGATTGAATTCGATTGAACGTTTTCGGCATTGGCGCAAAAAGGGAGCAATTATGAGTGAACATCCGATCATCCTCAGGAACCGATGGATTCCGGTAGTGGCCTGCGTCGTCATCCAGTTTTGCCTGGGTACGGCCTACATCTGGTCGGTTTTTCAGACCGGCATCGCCAACAAGTTGTTCGGCGGCAACAACGCGGCCGCCGCGCTGACTTTTTCCCTGCTGCTGGGGGTCCTGACCTTCGGCAGCACCATCGGCGGCCGGATGCAGGACAAAACCTCGCCGCGGCCGGTTATCATGATCGGCGGCGCCATGCTGGGATTGGGGTTCATTCTGGCCTCCTTTTCCACCCCCGCGGCGCCGTGGCTGCTGTGGCTCACCTACGGGGTGTTGGGCGGCTTCGGCATGGGCATGATCTATTCCACCCTCATCGCCTGCTGCCAGAAATGGTTCCCGGACAAAAGGGGGCTGATCACCGGGATCATCGTCTCGGCCCTGGGTTTCGGCGGCGTAATTTTTACGCCCATTGCCCGTGCGCTGATTGTTCGGTTCGGCGAGCGCGGCGAATTGCAAACCTTTTTCTGGCTGGGCGTCATCTTCCTGGTGGTGACCATCCTGGGAGCGCTGTTCGTGGAAAATCCGCCGGTCGGGTTCAAGCCGGAGGGCTGGAGCGGGCCGGTGGCGAATCGGCGCAATATGGCGCATCATCAGGATTTCAAGCCCAGCCAGATGGTGAAAACTCGGCAGTTCTACCTGGTGACCCTGACCCTGTTGCTGGCCTGCATGTCGGGGCTGATGATGATCGGCTTTGCTTCGCCCATTGCCGTGGCCAAGGGTCTGACCGTCGAAGTCGCCGCGGTCGGGGTCATGATCATCGCGATTTTCAATTCCATCGGACGGGTTTTCTGGGGCTACGTGTCGGACAAACTGGGCCGAAAAAACACCATCCTGATTCTGCTGGGGGCGACGGCCGTCAGCAGCCTGTTTGTCAGCGCCGTGCCCGGTCTGATGATCTTCGTGCTCATCGGTATCATGGGGTTTGCCTACGGCGGATTCCTGGGGGTGTTTCCGGCCCTGACCGCGGATTTCTGGGGACCGAGGAACATGGGGGTCAATTACGGCATCGTTCTGCTCGGCTTCGGTGTCGGAGCCATCGCTTCTTCGTATATTGCCGGTTATTATAGAAACCTGGCCAATATCGTGGAAGTGGTCGATGGCGTCAACAAGGTGGTGGGTACGGATCTGGCGAAAATGCAGCCGGCATTCATCATCGCTTCGGCCGCCGCCGTGCTCGGTATCGTGTTCATGTTTCTGCTGAAACCACCGGCGTTGCAGGAGGTGGAGGAAGAGTGACGGGCCGTCCGGCCGCCCGAACTCGCTAAATCTGTCTTATTTTTGCGGCGGGCATGGCATTCGCGGGGGCGGCGGGTAAAGTTGTGGTGACGGAAACCTTTTCAAGGAGGTAAGCCATGCAGAAGTCCGAGGTAAGGCGCGTCACCCCGGCTGAAACCCGCCGCCGCCTGGATGCGGGCCAGGCGATTCTGGTCTGTGCTCATGATTCCGACGAGAAGTTCGCGTCCATGCACTTGCAGGGAGCCGAATCGCTGCATCATTTTCGCAGCAGGCTGGCCGAAATCCCAAAGGAACAGGAGATTATCTTCTACTGCAATTGAACGGATGAAAACACGTCTGCCGGTCGGGCAGTCGAGCTTTGGGAGCAGGGCTATCGCAATCTCGGCGCGCTTGCGGGCGGGGTAGCGGCCTGGAAGGCGGCGGGCCTGGCCCTCGAACCATGAAGGGAGTTTGGAAGGTTCACTTTCGTGGTTCACGCCTTATTTGAAATGTAATGATCAAAAAATTGACACAAAACGATTAAGACTTTTTATTTTTGACTATCCCCAACGGCTCATTTTATCGCCTTTTGCCGAACCGCATCGCACCTTTCCCTTATTTCTCGAAACCTTGGCACAATATTGGCGTATATCAAAGTGCCCGAAAATCCTTTTGCGCCGTGACGAAAGGCCGGATCCGTCTCCATGTGCGATTCCCATAAGCCCTTCTCTGAACATCCACCGGAAAACGCTTCAGGCAAGCCTAAACCGGCGGTTGAAAGGCCCGATGCCATTGCGGCCCCGCTGGTCGGTGCCTTGAGCGCCGACCTGTATCGGACCTTCATGGAGCAGTCCATTGACGGCATCGTTATTATGGACATGGAAACGGCGGGCGTGATCGATGCCAACACGGCCTTTGCCGAAATGCTCGGATATACGGTGGAAGAAGTGTGCCGGATGAAGGTCTGGGATTGGGATGCACACTGGTCGCAAAAGGAACTGGAACAACGGTTCGCGGACAACGACTGGTCGGAACGACGATTCGAAACCCGCCACCGGCGCAGGGACGGCCGGATTTTGGATGTGACCATCAGCTCAACGCAGATCCAGTGGCAAGGAAAACCGGTGAGTTTCTGCGTGGTCAGGGACATCAGCGAGGCCAAACACCAGCAGGACAACCTGCGGCAGGAGCTTGCACGCTGGCAACTGTTGATGGAGCATTCCTACGACGGTATAGTGATCTTCGACCCCAGCAACCACTCGGTCCTGGAAGTTAATCCGGCTTTTGCCCACATGCTCGGCTATGAGCCCGGGGAAATGATCGGTATGCATCCCTGGGACTGGGATGCTCGTTTCAGCCGTTCCGAGATAGAATCCATGGCGGATTCGCATCCGCCCGATGAGGAACGGTTTCTCGAAACCTGCATGCGTCGCAAGGACGGTGATTTTCGCGAGGTGGAGATCAACGGCACCCCGATGGCATCGTTCATTAACATCTGTGTCTGTCGCGACGTCACCGCCCGCAACCAAGCCGAACGGTTGTTGATGGCCCGCGAACAGGAATTTCGCAGCCTGACGGAAAATTTTCCCGACGCCATCGTTCGTTATGACCGGCAGTTGTGCCGGCTTTACGTCAACCCCGCCTTCGAACGCCTGGTCGGCAAGAACAAGACCGCACTGCTTGGCCGGCCTTTGGAAAACTCCCCGTCCTTTGATCTGTCCGCCTATCGCGCCGCTCTCGAAGCAACTCTTGAAAGCGGACAGCCCCGGGAACTCGAATTCAATCCAAGCCCCTCAGAGAACCCGGCCCGCTGGGCCCATGCCCGCTTCCAACCGGAATTCGGCAAGGATGGCGTGGAGGTCCAATCGGTACTGGTGGTGGTGCGCGACATCAGCGAAATGGTTGAGCAACGGGAATTGGCTCGACACCTGGCCTTTACCGACACCCTGACCGGCCTGCCCAACCGGGCCCTGTTCGAAAAGCGGTTCAGGGATGCGGCCGATCCGGTGCAGGCGGCGGACAAACCCTTTGCCCTGCTGATCCTCGACATCGATCATTTCAAGGACATCAATGATACTCTCGGTCACCAGACCGGCGACGAACTGTTGCGTCAGGTGACCATGCGTCTGCCGCGCTGCATACGCGAATGCGATACCATCGCCCGGCTGGGGGGCGACGAATTCGCCATATTGATGACCGGCATCCAGGCCGTCGGTGACGCCACCGAAGGAGCTGCCCGAATCCTGGATACCCTACGTAGGCCCTTTCATATTGACAGCCAGGAAATATTTGTTTCCGGTAGCATCGGCATCGCCTGTCATCCTTGGGACAGCAACGATCTGAATGAATTGTTCACCTTTGCCGACACTGCCCTGTACAGCGCCAAACGGCAGGGCCGCAACAATTTTCAATGTTATTCGCCGGCCCTTTCCCGTCATGCCGCTGACCGGATGTCCCTCCTCTCGGCCTTGCGGCACGCCTGCAGGAACGAGGAACTGCAACTTCACTTCCAACCTAAGGTGCTGTTGGAAAGCGGCCAGGTGGTCGGCGCCGAAGCCCTGGTACGCTGGCACCATCCGGAGCGCGGCATGTTGATGCCCGATCGGTTCATCACTCTCGCCGAGGAGAGCGGTGCCATCATCGGGATCGGTCGCTGGATCCTGGCTAACGCCTGCCGCGCGGCCGTGCGGTTCAACCGGGAAGGTGCCGCATCTTTTAAAATTGCGGTCAACCTTTCTTCTCGGCAATTTATCCAGCACGATCTGGCCGGAGAGGTGAAAGGGATTCTGGAAGAGACGGGCTGTCGTGGAGAATGGCTGGAATTCGAGATCACCGAAAGCCTGATGATTGAGGACAACCGGGAGATCCGGGCGACCTTCGAGGCCTTTCGGGATTTGGGCATTTCCATCGCCATCGATGATTTCGGCACGGGTTATTCGGCGCTGAATTATCTCCGCCGGTTTCCCATGAATGTACTCAAGATCGACCGTTCCTTCATCAACGGCATCGAAGCCGACCCGCAGAAGGCCGGCCTGGTCATGGCGTTCATTTCCGTAGGCACGACCCTGGGGATGGAGATCGTCGCAGAAGGGGTGGAAACCGCCGCCCAGTCGGCCGTGCTGCAACAACTGGGTTGCGCCCTGGGGCAGGGCTACCTGTTCGGCCGACCTCAATCCTTGGAAGATTTAATGGGTCTGCTACAGGCCCGGTAAGCCCATCTCCACCGGGGAGCGTCCCGAATGGAGAAAGAGGCCCATTTCGGAGCGTTGAGCAGGGTTACTGCTTCAGGGTGGCAAGGTGCTCCAGCAGCGCCTGCAGTTCGCTCTCTGTCAGCTTGGGACCGAAGTTGCTTTTGCCCATCATCCGGTCGACCGTCTGTCGCCAGGTGGCCGGATCGTGGCCGGCACGTTCAATTCTGCCTGTATCGTGGCAGACCGTGCAGCGGGTCTGAAGAATTTTCCCGCCGTCCACTTCCGCTGCCTGTGGATTCCTTTCCGGACAGCCTGGCAGGAGCAGCCCGCCCAGGAGCGCACCAAAAAGTACTGCCCATAGCCGCTTTTTCATTGTCGATCTCCTTGTCGGTGACGTTTTCAGCGTGATGCCGGAAAATCCCCCGCTTCTTCGCTGTTGGCCTGAAAGGCGACCACCTTGTGCTATGTTTCCGCCTTGGGCATCAGAATCCATAACAGCAGATAGATGAGAATTCCCGGGAAGGCGGCACTGAGTATGCTGACCAGCACGTAGATAAATCGTACGACCCACGGGGTCCAACCGTAATACTCCGCAAACCCGCCGCATACCCCGGCGATCATCCGATTGTTTCTGGAACGGGCCAGTTGTCGGCTCATGCAAAAACCTCCTTGATGCTGCTATACCATATCAACCTGTCGGAATTTTGCAATGGAATGCCGGCAATACTTTTGGGCCCGCCGGCCGCGGATTGGTCGCGCGAAAGCCGATCGCCAAAAATTCCGATTGAACGAAAAAAGAGGTCGTGTAAGATGACATCAGGTTCATCCACGATGTTGACCCGGGGCCAAAGGGGGCGGAGTAAATGCCTGAAATGAAAGAAGATGCTGCAAATTCGCAGAAACCGGAGCTAGGCGGCGGCGATTCGTCCGCCATCCAGTACAATCGCAACGGTCAGGCAAAGCTGCAGCAGCGCTCGTTCCTGCTGATGCTGACCCTGGTATCCCTGCTGTTTCTGTTTCTGCTGAAACCGTTTTTCGGTGCGGTCTTTTGGGCCTGCGTCATCGGCATTCTGTTCCATCCCCTCCACCTGAGACTGCTCCGGACCTGGCAGCGGCCCAATCTGGCGGCGTTGACGACGCTGATGGTTTGCCTGCTCATCGGCATTGTTCCCGTCCTGTTCGTGCTGGGCTCCTTCTTTCAGGAAGGAACCCAGATTTATCAACGACTGCAGACCGGCGAACTCAATCCCGCCGCTTTCCTTGATGGCGTCAAACAGAGGGTGCCGGCTGTGACCGCCATGATGGACCGCTTTGGTCTGGACCTGAGTGCTCTTCAGGACCAGTTTTCCGAATTAGCCATCACCCTGAGCCGGCATGTGGCCGAGAATGCCGTTCAACTCGGACGCGGGACCCTGCGCTTTTTTATCAACCTGGGTCTGATGCTGTACATGGCGTTTTTCATGCTGCGCGATGGCTCGAGACTGGTGGATCTGCTGATTCGCGCCTTGCCCCTTGGCGACGATTGCGAGCGCCTGCTGTTGGCCAAGTTTGCCGAGGTCACCCGGGCCACCGTCAAGGGCAACTTGGTGGTGGCCACGGTCCAGGGCACCCTGGGCGGAATCATCTTCTGGCTGCTGGGCCTGCCGGGGCCGTTGCTGTGGGGGGTGATCATGACCTTGTTGTCCCTCATCCCCGTGGTCGGCGCCGGTCTGATCTGGGGGCCGGTGGCCATCTATCTGGTGGCGGTCGGCAAATGGGTGCCGGGACTGATCCTGGCGGCCTTTGGAGCTGGAGTGATCGGACTGGTGGACAATATCCTGCGCCCCATCCTGGTCGGCCGCGACACCAAGCTGCCTGATTACATGGTGCTGCTTTCCACCCTCGGCGGCATTGTACTGTTCGGAATGAACGGGTTTGTCGTCGGCCCTTTGATCGCGGCGCTGTTCGTGGCTTTCTGGGAGATCTTCATTCGAGAGTTCAATCCCTCCATGCCGGTGGTTGCCGAAGGGGACGGAAATGGTGCGCAAAAGGAAAGCTAAATGTGCTAAAATACTTGTAGAAGACGGAGAATGGCTACCTCTGGGGTGCCGACACCGCTGATCGATGTTCGCCAACACTTCCAGAAAATGCCCCGATGAGGTCCCGGTGAGCAGGCCCGTCTCGGAACGGGAAGCCTGAAGGGTCCCGGGTGGGCATGAGTAATATGGCAGAGCGAACAGCCCTGAGTCGCGGATCGGCACCACCGGAGGTTATTTTTTTGCCCATTTATCAGGAGCAGGGAAAATGATTATCGATCTGGACGCGCTGAAAAACCTGATTACCAAACGCACCGATGAGATTGAACAAATCGTTGCCGGCAGCGGCTATCTGGTCCGTACCGTCGTCGGGGTGGGTACCTATCTGCTGGATCTGGACGGCAACGTCGACCTGCTGACCGCCAAACAACAGGTCACTTTCGAGAGATTCATCAAACCGCTGCTCGAGAAGTCGATTTAATGCCCTCCGCAACAGCCTTCCGGCGTCTTTCCGTTCACCATCTCATCGATACTTTCGTCCATGGCCTGTTCCAAAGCGATGATGGTGGCCTCGAACTGCGTGGCGGCCAGGCCCTTAGCGCAGGCGGGGCAGGTGGAATAGGTCTTTTTGAACCAACTCAGGGTCTGGTGCAGCGCTGCCCCGCAGTAGGGGCAGCCCAGCATCAACATTTCTTCCGCAAGCACGTTGCTGATCTCCTCGGTGTGAATTGGCGGGCATGCAGTGCCCAATGATGTTGAACTGCCTCGCCAGCTTAACAGAAGCGCGGGTGTTTTGGCCATACCAAGGTTTATCCTGAACTCGCGGCCAACGCGGTTTTGGTCTTGATCGCCGTGGCTTGCGCGTTGCTGGATCGTCAGATGGCACGCCTGGCCGAAGAGTTTGAAAATAAGGGTGGCTTTTCGGAACGCCTGCACCGCATTCGCAGCCGAAAACGAGGCTATTGACAGCCACGGTATTTCATTTCCCTGGCCCCATGCCGATTCCCGCTATGACTTTGCCACAGGCCGGGCAACCGCCGTCAGGCCGGAGGTGGTTTTCCACCACCTGGAAGCCGAGGCGACGAATCACCACCTCACCGCAGTCGGGGCAGAGGGTGTCGGCTTTTTCCGCGACGTTGCCCAGGTAGATGTAACGCAATCCCGCCTCACGGCCGATGGCCGCCGCCCGGTGCAGGGTTGTCACGGGGGTCGGCGGCACGTGATTCATACGGTATTGGGGAAAAAAGCGGCTGATGTGCCAAGGCGTGTCGGTACCCAGTTCCTTGACCACAAAATCCACCAACTCGCGGAGTTCGACCGGATCGTCGTTAAGGCCCGGAATGATCAGGGTGGTTATTTCCAGCCACAGTCCGAGGGTCTTCATTTTGATCAGACTGTCGAGGACCGGCTGCAGCTTGGCGCCGATGTGATGGCGATAGGTTTCATCGCGGAAGCCCTTCAGGTCGACGTTGGCGGCATCCAGCCAGGGACGGGCGTCATCGAGGAGGTCGCCGGTCATGTAGCCGTTGGTGACGAACACATTCGCCAGGCCCGCGCCGTGGGCCAGAAGTCCCGTATCACGAGCGTATTCGTAGAAGATGGTCGGCTCGGTGTAGGTGTAGGCGATGGACCGGCAGCCGGCCTTTTGCGCCTGGGCAACGATGTGGGCGGGGGAGGCCGGGTGGCCGCCCAAGAGGTGCTGCTCGCGGGGCATCTGGGAGATTTCCCAGTTCTGGCACCAGGCGCAGCGGAAATTGCAGCCCGGTGTGGCGATGGAGTAGGACAGGGAGCCGGGGTGGAAGTGGAACAGGGGTTTCTTTTCAATGGGATCGACGGCCTGGCTGATGGTGCGGCCGTAGACCAGGGTATAGAGGACCCCGTCGCGGTTTTCCCGCACCTGGCAGAGCCCGAGTTGTCCGGCGGCAATGGCACAGTGGTGGGCGCACAGCCGGCAACGAACCCGATTTCCCGTCAGTTTGTCGTAAAGCAGGGCTTCTTTCATGGCTGGCCTCCCTGATGGATTTTCCTTCAGTCTACCAGTTTCTTTTCGGCCGGAAGCGACTTTCCGGCAGTTTGGGTGTCGGGAGGGAGACTGCGGTCTTTAAAAAACCGGAGAAAACTGCTATTATTCCACTTCGTTCATCTTATTCCAAAAAATCTGCTGCGAGGTGTTATGCCGGTTCTTGTTGAAGCCATTTCCATCATTGTCCGCATGGATGCCATTAACATGAAGTATTCCGGAGGATGGCTGGGCTTCATGCGCGGGGTGCCCAATCAGACCCTCTGCTTTGATGATGATCTGGCGCGTATCGGTTTCATGGCCTCCAACGAAGCTGAAGCATACATCCGGACGCTGGTGCAGGGCGGGCTGACTTTCATGCATGAGGAGCAGGCCATCGATATTGCCGTGATCGATCAGATCCGTGGCCCCCTGGTGCCGGTAAAGTGGCTGGATTTTGCGCGCGTGCCTCTGGCCACGCCCGAACAGAAGGTTACCGCATGCTGGCTTCATCATGCACCCAAGGGGACTGTTGCACCACGTCCGGCGCCGCCCATGACCCTGGCCACTCCGGCCGGCTGGCAGTACGAAGAGTCCCTGAGTGCCAATGTGCGCTTCGTTTCAGCGGATGATCTGGATGAAAACTTCAAATTCCTGCGCCATGAGCCGGGTGTCGATGTATACCTGGATGTGACCACGGGGCAGGAGGTTTACGTCGGCCGCAAACGCCGCTGAGGGGCAGGGCGGCTGCTGGTTTTGTGCCGGCAGGAATGCAATGGGTTGAAATCTGGAAGCGCTGGTGTCTGCGGGCCCGGCGCTTTTTGGTGCCCGTAAGAGGGCGCAAAGGGCAGGTTCGGATTGCCAATGACTTTGGAAACACGCCAGAATAATGCTGGGACCCCTCCCGTAGAGGGCGGCCTGCGGGAGATGCTGACCGTCGCTCTACCCATGGTCATCTCCCATGCCAGCGAAACGGTGCTGATTTTCACCGATCGGGTGTTCCTGTCACGACTCGGGCCGGTGCCCATGAGCGCCGCCATGGCCGGCGGTCTGACCGCCTTCATGATGATGACCTTTTTCATCGGCCTGACCGGCTATGCCACGGCGCTGTCGGCCCAGTACCTGGGGGCCGGACGTAAAGAAAACTGCGCCTTGGTCCTGACCCAGGCCGGACTGCTGGCCCTGCTGGCCACTCCCTTGATCCTGGCGGCTCGGCCCCTTGGCCATGGTTTGTTTCGGATCATGGACCTGTCGCCCGAGCAGTTGGTACAGCAACGCCTCTATTTCGATATTCTGCTTTACGGGGCCATCCTGGTCCTGCTGCGCACCTGTCTGAGCAGTTTTTTTTCCGGCATCGGTCGCACCCGGGTGGTGATGTTTTCAGCCATGACCGCCATGGTGGTCAATGTCGGCGCCAACTATGTACTCATCTTCGGCAAGCTTGGCTTGCCCGCTCTCGGTTTGCGCGGAGCGGCTTACGGCACCTTGCTCGGCAGTCTGTGCGGCCTGCTGGTACTGCTGACATCCTATCTTGGTCGCAGTAATCGACAGGAATACGGGGTGTTGGCTTCGTTGCGTTTCGATGGCCAGGTGATGGGAAAACTACTGCGCTATGGCTCTCCGGCCGGTGTGGAGATGTTTCTCAACCTCCTGGCCTTCACGTCCATGATCCTGATCTTCCATGGCCACAGCCTGGTGACGGCAGCCGCGGTGACCATCGTTTTCAACTGGGACCTGGTTTCTTTCGTGCCGCTGTTGGGCATCCAGATCGGTGTGGTCAGCCTGGTCGGCCGCTATCTGGGCGCCGGTCGGCCCGACATCGCCGAGCGTGTCACCCGCTCCGGTCTGAAGATGGCATGGGCCTATTCTTCACTGATCCTGATGTTGTTCGTCAGTTTTCCCGGGCAACTGGTGGCGGTCTTTCAGCCGCGTGAGATGGATATCGTCTTCCACCAGGCTGCTCCGTTGGCCACCACCATGCTGCGTCTGGCAGCGTTTTGGGTGTTGGCCGATGGGGTGATGCTGGTTTTCAGCGGTGCTTTACGCGGGGCTGGAGATACCCTCTGGGCCATGTGCGCCTCGGTGGCCTTACACTGGTTGCTGATTCCCGTGCTGGTGCTGTTCCTCAAGGTTCTGGAGTTGCCGCCCCAGTCCGCCTGGTTGGTGCTCATCGCCTTCTTCCTGAGTTTCAGCGGCCTGTTTTATCTGCGCTATCGTAGCGGAAAATGGAAAACCCTGTCCGTGGTGCGGGAAAGCAAATAAGAACCATAACGCATCATCTTGACTTGGGATGGCAGAGGTTGGCCCGGGCATGGTTCATGCTGTGTCTGCGGCGGCCTTGATGAACCCGTGATTCGATTCAGGAGAAAATGTAATGCTGTGGCCTTTGGTTGCCGTGATCGGTGGTCTGTTGCTGCTTCTTTGGAGTGCCGACCGCTTTGTGGAGGGGGCGGCCATGACGGCGCGCTATGCCGGCATGTCGCCTTTGCTCATCGGTATGCTGATCGTGGGTTTTGGCACCTCCGCCCCGGAAATGGTGGTTTCGGCTTTTTCCGCGGCGCAGGGCAATCCGGGTTTGGCCCTCGGCAATGCCTTCGGTTCCAATATCGCCAATATCGCTCTGATCCTGGGGGTGACGGCGATCATCAGCCCGATTCCGGTCAGGTCCAGGGTTTTGCGCAAGGAGCTGCCGGTGTGCATGGGCGTGACGGTGCTGGCGGTTCTGCTGCTGCTGGATGGGCATTTGTCGCGTTTGGACGCCGGGGTGCTGCTGGCGGTTTTCAGTGTTTTGATGTTTTGGTCCTTGTGCCAGGGAAGGCAACCGGACAGTGATCCGCTGGCCTTGGAGGTGGATCAGGAATTGCGGACCCATGCCCTGTCCCGGAATGGGGCGCTGGCTTGGCTGTTGCTGGGCTTGCTGCTGCTCATTGTCAGTTCACGGGTGCTGGTCTGGGGGGCGGTGGCCATTGCCCAAACTTTCGGAGTCAGCGATTTGGTCATCGGCCTGACGGTCGTGGCCATCGGCACCTCCCTGCCCGAACTGGCCTCCTCCCTGGCGGCGGCCCGCAAGGGCGAACATGAAATCGCCCTGGGCAACGTGCTCGGGTCCAACCTGTTCAACACCTTGGCCGTGGTCGGCATTGCCGGGGCCATTCAGCCCCTGACGGTAGCCAAGGAGGTGCTGACCCGGGATTGCCTGGTCATGAGCTTGCTGACTTTGTCCCTGTTTATCCTGGGATATGGCTTCCGGGGGAGGCCGGGTCGCATAAACCGTCTGGAGGGCTTGATGCTCTTGCTTTGCTATCTGATCTATAGCGGATGGGTGGCGTCGTCGGTTTTGAGTGGCCGATAGGCGACCTTTATGGAAGATATAAAACCCCCTGTCATCAATGTGTTGACAGGGGGTTTTTCATGTTTTACTTCAGGTTTTAAGGGCGCTGCTCCCAGATCGGAGCCGGCTCGGATCCAGGTACGGAGTCGGGACGCCCAGCCTATTGGGCATGCCGACGGATGTATTCCTTGATCTGCTCCGTGTCGGCGTCGGTGATTTCGCACCGGCGAGGACGCTGTTCGATGTCCTTCAGGGAATCCGGCAGGGGCGGTACCTGGCCGATGGCTTCCTGCACCGCCTCGCCGAATTTGGCCGGATGGGCCGTGGCCAGGCAGATGAGGGGAACTTCCCCGCCGGCCTGTTCGCGGCCGACCTTGACGCCGATGGCGGTATGGGGGTCGAGAATGTAGCCGGTGGCGGCGTGGAAGTCGCGGATGGTCGCCAGGGTTTCGGCACGGCTGGCCGAACCGGCCAGAAACTCGCGCGCCACCTGCCGGCGCTGGTCGGCATCGAAGGTCAGGCGGCCGCCGGCGGCAAATTCAGCCATGGCCTCGCGCACCCGGTCGCAGCGACGGTCGAAGAGGAAATAGAGGTAGCGCTCGAAGTTGCTGGCCAGTTGGATATCCATGGACGGTGCCGGAGTGGGCACGACGGAACGGATGGAATAGTCGCCCTGGGAGACGAAACGGGTCAGAATATCATTTTCATTGGTGGCCAGAATCAGCCGGCGAATGGGCAGTCCCATGCGTTTGGCGATATAGCCGGCGAAGATGTCGCCGAAGTTGCCCGTAGGTACCGAAAAATAGACTTCCTTGCAGCCGGTGGCACGTTGCACCCGACCCCAGGCGTAGAAATAGTAAACCACCTGTGCCAGGACCCGGGCCCAGTTGATGGAGTTGACCGCGCCGAGGGCGAAGCCGGTTTTGAAATCGAGGTCGCCGAACACCTCCTTGACGATGCGTTGACCGTCGTCAAAGGTCCCGCGAATCGCCAGGTTGAAGACGTTCGGGTCGGTGACCGTGGTCATCTGCAGTTCCTGAATGGGGGATACCCGCTGGTGGGGGTGGAGGATGAAGATGTTGATGTTTTCCTTGCCCCGTACGCCGTAGATGGCCGCGCTGCCCGTATCGCCGGAGGTGGCGCCGAGGATGTTCATTTTGGCGCCCTGTTCCCGCAGCAGATATTCGAACAGATTGCCCAGAAACTGCAGGGCCACGTCCTTGAAGGCCAGGGTGGGGCCGTGGAACAGTTCGAGAATGTAGACTCCGTCCTGGTGCACCACCGGGGTGGTTTCCTCATGGCTGAAGGTCTGATAGGATTTGTCGATGAGCTGCTTCAGGTCGGCCGAGGGGATGCCTTCCGTGAACAGGGAGATGATGCGAAAAGCCAGTTCCGGATAGGCCAGATGGCCGAGGGCGGCCAAATCGCCGGGCGCCAGGACGGGAATGCTTTCCGGCAGCAACAGGCCGCCATCGTCGGCCAGTCCCATCATGACCGCCTCTTTGAAGGACAGGTTGGCGGTTTTGCCGCGGGTGCTGATATAACGCATGGGAATTCGACTCCTTGATTTTGGGCAGAAGAATGGTTCGGTCAGGCGCCGACGGGCCGGGAAGCTGAACGATTTAAGGCGGCCACGGCGCCGCACATCATAGCAGCCCGGGAATGAAAATGGAAGGGGGCAGGGCGACTGACACCGGCAGGGCCGCCGATGGGATTACCGTTGACAGGGTCGGTTGCAACGGGTAGAAATGGCGTTGGTCATCGCCTTGGCGACGGCCTGGAAAGGATTCGAATGTTCATGAAAATCGGGGTGCTTTCCGACACCCATATGCGTCAGCCTTTGCAGTATGCGGATTTCTTTGAGCGGTTGCTGGCCGGGCCCTTCGCCGATGTCGCCATGATTCTGCATGCCGGAGATCTGGTGGACGACGATCTGGTTTGCTGTTTCGGGAACTGTCCGGTGCATGCGGTACGCGGCAACATGGATCCCGCCTCCAGCCGACTGCCGGCGAAAAGGGTCGTGGGTGCCGGCAGGTTCTCCATCGGCCTCTGTCATGGCTGGGGACCGCCGGAGGGTTTGGAGCGGCGGGTGCTGAACGCATTTTCCAATCAGGCCATCGACTGCCTGGTCTTCGGCCACAGCCATGCTCCGGTTTGCCGCGAACTCGACGGTGTGCTGCTGCTCAACCCCGGCAGCGCCGTGAATCCCCGCGGTTGGCCTCACCCGACCGTGGGCTTGCTGGAAGTGGGCGAGGGCCTCTCCGGTCGCATTATCCCTCTGTCCTGATGGGAAAGCTGTTTTCCCTCGGACTATAAGGTCCATGCCGGAATGATGGGTGGGTTGGCCGCATGTTTGGTTAGTGCAGGATAGGCAGCGCCGGTTTCGCCGCCAAGGGCGGCACCCGGCGGGGAGATCAATTCATGGAACAGCTTTGGGCCCCGTGGCGCATGACGTACCTGGAGTGCAAGGACAAGGATGCCGGCGATTGTTGCGTGTTCTGCATTCGCGATCGGGTCGATGAAGATCCGCAGCGGTTGGTGCTCTTTCGGGGCCGGCATGCTTTCGTCATCATGAATAAATATCCCTATAACAACGGTCATCTGCTCCTGGCGCCCTATCGGCACGTGCCCGACATCATTGATCTGACCGATGAAGAGATGGCCGAAATGCACCAAATGCTCCGCTTGGCCCGCAATGTCCTGCAGGAAGCCCTGAATCCCCAGGGATTCAATATCGGCATCAACCTGGGTCGGATTGCCGGTGCCGGCCTGGCGGATCATCTGCACATGCACATCGTCCCGCGCTGGAGCGGGGATACCAACTTCATGCCGGTATTCTCCGAAGTGCGGGTCCTGCCCCAGCATCTGGATGCGACTTATGCCCTGCTGGCGCCTCTGTTTCAAGGCAAGAATCCTTGAATTTTTTCGTTTTCTCGATGAACAAGCCGACCAGGCTCGGCGTTCTGTCCGGTTACCGTAACGAAAGGGATGTATAGGCATGCTTGAACTTTTCTCAAAAGGCGGGATACTGATGTATCCCATCCTGGCCTGCTCGGTCATGGCCCTGGCCATTTTTTTCGAACGGCTTTGGACCTATGCCCGTTTGGGTCGCGGTACCAAAGAGTTGGTGCGCGAGGTGGAAGGTCTGGTTCACAAGCAGCGTATTGATGAGGCGATTCTGGTCTGCCAGCGTTCCGGAACCCCCCTGGCCCGCATTCTGTTGGCGGCCTTGCAGAACCACGGTCGGCCGCGCGACCATATTAAAACGGTGGTGGAAGAGGTCGGTTCGCGGGAAGCGGCCCCTTTGGAGCGCTACCTCGGCCTGCTGGGGACCATCACCACCATTTCACCCCTGCTCGGTCTGCTTGGCACGGTACTGGGCATGATTCGGGCCTTTACCATTATCGCCGCTGAAGGGCGCGGAACCCCGGCCACCCTTGGCGGCGGTATTTCCGAGGCCCTGATCACCACCGCAGCCGGCCTGTTTGTCGCCATTCCGGCCATCCTGCTGCATAAATATCTCACCAGCCGGGCCGAGCACATGGTCATGGAGATGGAAGAGAACTCCCTGCGCCTGGTCGATCTGCTGGGAGGGTAATCCATGGCTTTCCGGAAAAAGAAGTTCGAGACGCCACGCGTCGATCTGACGCCCATGGTCGACTGTGTTTTTTTGCTGCTGATTTTCTTTTTGCTTTCGACCAGCTTTGTCGAGGCGCCGGGCATCACCGTCAAATTGCCGGAATCGACGGCCCAGGAACGACAGCAGGAGGTCAAGGAAGTGAAGGTTTACCTCTCTACGGCCGGGGAAATCTATGTGGGCGAGAAGCGTTTCGACAAGGCCCAACTGGTCTCCCATCTGCGCAGTTTCGGCGCACAGGCCGAGGAGATGACCTTCCTGTTGCTGGCGGATCGTGAAGCCCAGCACGGCAAGGTGGTGGAACTCATGGACCTGGCGCGGGCGAACGGCTTTGCCAAGCTGGCCATCGCCACGGAGTTGCCGGAGCGCCGATGAGCGAGGACCTCTATCTGGCCATGGATCTGGGGGGTACCAATTGCCGGGCCGGATTGGCAGGTCTTGACGGCCGGTTGCGGAATATGCGGCGCATGGCCACTCCGGATCTTGCTTCGCCCCGCGATTTTGTGTCGGCTCTGGCCGATTTCTGCCGGCTGGTCATGGGCGATGTCAGGGTGCAAAGCTTCGGCCTCGGCGTGCCGGGGGCCGTGGAGGCCGCGGGCCGCATCGCCTTTTCCCCCAACCTGCCGCAGCTCAACGGGTTGCCGCTGGCGTTGGAACTGCAGGAGTTGCTGGGCATGCCGGTGCGGGTAGTCAACGATGCCAACGCCATCGCCGTGGGCGAAGCCTGTTACGGCGCCGGCCGGGAACTCGACTCCTTTCTCACCATCACCCTCGGCACCGGGGTCGGCGGCGGCCTGATCCTGCGACGTCGACTTTGGGAGGGGCCCGACGGCACTGCCGGGGAGGTCGGCCATCTCATGGTGGAGGCCGAGGGGCGGTCTTGTGCCTGTGGCAGTCGCGGCTGTCTGGAGCAGTATGCTTCCGGGCCGGGCCTGGTGCGTACCTACCGGGAGTTAGCCTCGGCCGTGGCGGGCGCCGTGGCGCCAGGGCCGGCCAGTGGCGAGGAGGTGGCTCAGGCGGCGGAAGGCGGCGATGCCATCGCCCTTGCCAGCCTGGGCGAAGCGGGCCGCCGTCTCGGCCAGGTCATCGCCGGCGTTGCCAATCTGCTTAATATCGATGGCGTGATCATCACCGGCGGTGCCAGCGGCCATTTGCCTCTGATGCTGCCGGCTTTGCATCAGGAATTGCATCTGCGGGCGTTTGCCACCGCCGGCCGGCGCCTGGCCATTCAACCGGGGATGCTGGGTGATGGGGCCGGCCTCCTCGGCGCCGCCCGCCTGGCGGCCATGTCCCCGACGCACTTTTCCGTGAACGATGAACCTCTGAATTCATAAGGAGCCCCAGCATGATCCAAACCATTGCCATTTTGAACGGCGGCGGCGATTGTCCCGGACTCAACGGTGTTATCCGAGGCGTGGTGCGGGCCGCCGTACTGCAACGCAATTGGCGGGTCCTGGGCATCGAGGACGGCTTCGATGGCCTGGTCGACCGTCCGCGTTATCGGGATCTGGACCTGGCCTGCGTCCAAGGCATCCTGCCGCGCGGCGGCACCATTCTCGGCACCAGCAATCGCGGCAATCCCTTCCGTTATCCCGTGAAGGTCGATGGCAAAGTCTGTCTGCAGGATGTCTCGGAGCGGGTGCTGAACAATTTTCGGCAACTGGGCGCCCAGGCCCTGATTGCCGTCGGCGGCGACGGCACCTTGAAGATTGCCCGGCGCCTGAATGATATGGGCATGCCGGTGGTCGGGGTGCCGAAAACCATCGACAACGATCTCCGCGGTACGGATGTGACCTTCGGCTACAATACCGCCGTCAGTATCGTCACCGAAGCATTGGATCGTTTGCAGACCACCGCCGAAAGCCATCATCGGGTCATGGTCCTGGAGGTCATGGGCCGGGATGCCGGGTGGATCGCCCTGGAATCGGGCATTGCCGGTTCGGCGGATGTGATTCTGATTCCCGAAATCCCCTTTGATCTGGAAAAGGTCTGTCGGCATATCGTCCGGCGCCGTTCGGCGGGCAACCGTGCCACCATCGTCGTGGTAGCCGAAGGTGCCTTTCCCGTCGGCGGGCATAAGGTGGTCCAGGCCACCGCCGAGGAGACCTTCGGGCTCGAACGTTTGGGCGGCATCGGGCATTATGTGGCTGACGCCTTTGAAAGGGTCCACGGCCTGGAAACGCGGGTTGTGGTTCTGGGCCATGTGCAGCGTGGCGGGAGCCCCACCCATTTCGACCGCATCCTGGCGAGCCGTTTCGGGGTCAAGGCGGTGGATCTCATCGATCGCGGTCAATTCGGGGAGATGGTGGTGCTCAAAGGGCGGGAGGTGGTGGCCATGCCTATCGAAGACGCGGTCTGCACCCAGAACCGGGTTGATCCGAAAGGCAATCTGGTTTGGACTGCCGAGCAATTGGGTATCATGATGGGGCGCTGAAAGTGTGCGGTCTGCAGTGGCGGAGGGTGTCGTGCCCCCTCCGCCGCGGGCCTGTGTTGAACCGATACTTTCAGTCTCCCGATTGCAGGCGGTCCTGGCCTGACGCGGCCAGAAAGGAGGCGCGCCCTTTGGGCGAATCCTGTCGCCCCGGACAGCTTTCGTAGCCGGGACATTGGTCGAGGACGCAGGGTTCGACGTGGATGGTGACATCCGCTCCCGGGATGCGTTGCTTGATGCGCAACTCCAGGTGATCGGCGATGGCATGGGCCTCCTCGACGGAGAGGAACTTGCACAGGGTGAGGTGAAAGTCGATGATCTTCTGGGAACCGGCGCGGCGGGTGCGCAGTCGATGATAACCCAGCAGGTCCTTGCGGTGGGCCTCCAGCACCTGGGTTATTTCCTCCCTCAGGGTGTCCGGCAGGCGCTCGTCGAGAATGTCGCGCAGGCCATATCGTACCAGGCCGAAGGCTTGGTAAAAAATATACAGGGCGACGACGATGGACAGCACCGGATCCAGCCAGGCGATGCCGAACCAGGTGATGAGGACCAGGCCGACCAGCAGGGCCAGGTTGGTGTAAACGTCCATGGAAAAATGCAGGGAATCGGCCTGTAGGGCCGATGAGTCCGTTTCCCGGGCGGTTTTGACCAAAAACCGACTGACCTTCCAGGACACCACGGCACTGCCGGCCAGTACTGCAATCCCGCCTTGAAGGTTGCCGAGTTCCACCCCGGCGAGCAGGCGGCGCACCGATTCGACCATGACCCAGAGGCCGGAGGCGCCGATGACCACCGACTGGATGATGGTGGCCAGGGTTTCGAATTTGCCGTGGCCGAAGGGGTGTTTGCTGTCCGGCGGCTGGGTGGCCTGCCGGATGGCCAGGTAGTTGGCACCCGACATGAGGATGTCCAACAGGGAGTCGATGGCCGAAGACATGACCGCCATGGAGCCCGTCAGCAGGCCGGTGGTCAGTTTGACCAGGGTGAGCCCTGTGGCTGTGGCCATGGAGATGCGGGCGGCGCGGATTTTTTTTCTGTCGTTATCCATAATGGGGCGGTCTTTCATGACGGCGGCTCTTGATAAGCGGCATTGATGGCCTGAAGGCCGCGGGACTCTAGCACATTATAGTAAAAAAATCGAGCTTTGGTCGCCACGGCACCTCCCATAAGAAACATTGCACGAATCCTTTTCCGTCAGTTTTCTCCCAAACCGGTTGCCAGGATGTTGGCCCGCCTGCCAGGTTGGCTTGGGCCTGATACGTGCTGGTCGGTAAATGGTTTACATCCGCAGGACCCTTTGTTAACATAATGCCGATTTTGACGGGCTATCTGTCCGTTATTTGATGCGATATTCCAGGAGCCGCCACGCTGTCATGAGTCAGGTTACCCCCATGATGCGCCAGTACCTTGAAATCAAGGCGCAATATCCCGATGCCATTCTGTTCTTCCGGCTCGGGGATTTTTATGAAATGTTCCTGGACGATGCCGTTACCGCCTCGCGGGTTCTGGATATCACCCTGACGTCGCGGAACAAGGGAGCTGAAGAACAGATTCCCTTGTGCGGGGTGCCCTTTCACAGCAGTCAACCCTACATCGCCCGGTTGGTGGACGCCGGATACCGGGTCGCCATCTGCGAACAGGTCGAGGATCCGCGGGCGGCCAAGGGCATTGTGCGGCGCGAAGTGGTGCGCGTGGTTACTCCCGGGCTGGTGGCCGACGCGGACAGTCTGCAACCCAAGGAGAACCATTACCTGGTCAGTCTGGCGGCGGATGCCGACTGCTGGGGAATGGCGGTGCTGGATATCAGTACCGGCGAGTTTCGGGCCACGCAAGCCGGGCAATTGGAAACCCTGCGTGGTGAGTTGGCTGCTCTCGGCCCCCGCGAGATTCTGCTGGCGGAAAGGGAGGACTGCCCCTGGCAGCCGCTGTTGCAGCAACTGGCCGGAGACGGGTTGGTCACCCGCCTGCCGGCCTGGGTTTTTGATCCGGACCACGGCGCCGCCCGGTTACAGGAATTCTTTTCCTGCCAGAGCCTCGAGGTTTTCGGCTGCAGTGGTCTGCCGGGCGCCCAGGCGGCGGCGGGAGCGGTACTGCACTACCTGTCGCGCACCCATATGGATCGGGCGGGCCACATCCGCCCCCTGACCACCTACCATACCCAGGACTACATGGTGCTGGACACCAGCACGCGGCGCAACCTGGAACTCACTGCGACCCTGCGCGACGGGCGCAAGAAGGGTTCCCTGCTCGGTGTTCTGGATCAGACGGTGACCGCCATGGGAGGTCGCAAGCTGCGTCACTGGCTGCATCATCCCCTGGTTGATCTGGAACGGATACGGGCCCGTCACGAGGCCGTCGCGGAGTTGCTGGAACAGAGCCTGCTGCGGGCCGATCTGCGCGCGGACCTGGATGGGGTATACGACCTGGAGCGCCTCAACGGCCGGGTCGCCATGGGCCAGGCCAATGCCCGCGATCTGGTGGCCCTCAAGTCTTCCCTGGAGCGACTGCCGGTCTTGCTGGAACGGTTGGGTTCATGCCAGAGCGCCCTGCTGGTGCAGCTTCAGCAGTCCGTCGATACCTTGGCCGACCTGTGCGCGGGCATCGCTGCCGCCCTGGTGGACGACCCGCCCGTCGGTTTGCGGGACGGGGGCCTGATTCGCGACGGTCATTGCCCGGAATTGGACGAACTGCGCGACATCCGCCGCAACGGCAAGAGCTGGATCCTGCAACTTGAGGCCCGGGAACGGCAACGCACCGGCATCGCCTCCCTGAAGGTCCGGTTCAACAAGGTCTTCGGCTACTATATCGAAGTGACCCGCAGCCATCTGGCCAAGGTTCCAGAGGATTACCTGCGCAAGCAGACCCTGGCCAATGCCGAACGCTTTTTTACCCCGGAACTCAAGGAATACGAAGAAAAGGTACTGGGAGCCGAGGAAAAGCTGGTGGAACTGGAATACCAGCTGTTTCAGCAACTGCGTACCGTCGTGGCCGAGCAGGGCCAACGTATTCAGCACACCGCCGAGGCGCTGGCAACCCTGGACGTGCTGCTGAGTCTGGCGGAGGTCGGCCATCGCCGCGACTACGTGGTGCCCCGGATGGATGACAGCGACGTGCTGGAGATTCGGGAGGGCCGGCACCCGGTCATCGAGGCCATGGAGCTCGGGGAAAACTTCGTCTCCAACGATTTGGCCATGGATTGCCGGGAACGGCAGATCATGGTCATCACCGGTCCCAACATGGCCGGCAAGTCGACCTTCATGCGCCAGGTGGCCCTCATCGCCCTGATGGCGCACATGGGCAGCCTGGTGCCGGCCCGGTCGGCCCGCATCGGCCTCATCGATCGCATCTTTACTCGGGTCGGGGCCAGCGACAACCTGGCCCAGGGGCAGTCCACCTTTATGGTGGAAATGACCGAAGCCGCCCATATTCTCAACCATGCCACCTCGCGCAGTCTCATCGTGCTGGATGAGATCGGGCGCGGCACCTCGACCTTCGACGGTATCAGCATCGCTTGGGCGGTGGCCGAGTATCTGCACGACCAGGCCCGGGTGGCGGCCAAGACCCTGTTTGCCACCCATTATCATGAACTGACCGACCTGGTGCATACCTGCGAGCGGGTGCGCAATCTCAACATCGCGGTCCGCGAATGGCAGGATCAGGTCATTTTTCTGCGCAGGATCGTCCCGGGGCCGGCCAGTCATTCCTACGGCATCCAGGTCGCCCGTCTTGCCGGGCTGCCGGATGCGGTCCTGGGCCGCGCGCGGGAGATCTTGCAAAACCTGGAAAAGGGCGAGTACGAAGTCAACGGCCAGCCGCGCCTGGCTCATCGCCGGATCCGGACCCGGTCGCAACCGGCCAGTCCGCAGTTGTCCCTGTTCGCTCCTCAGACCGATGCCCTGCGGGACCGGTTGCGGGAGGTGGATATCGCCACCATGACTCCCCTGGAGGGGCTCAACCTGCTGCATGAACTCAAAAAGATGATGGAGCCATGACTGTTGCACGACGGATAATCGGATTGTTGCTGTGCGGGCTGGCGCTGGCCGGTTCCGCCCTGGCCGCCGGCCCCGGTGATGCGGTGTTTCTGCGGGCCCGACGGGCTTACCAGGAACTTCAGGGCTCCCCGCAGAAACAGCAATCCCGGGATAACTGGTTGCGGGTCGTCGCGGAGCTTGATGCCGCGGTGGCCGCTCATCCCGGGCATGCCGAAGCGGCGGATGCCCTGTTCCGGGCGGGCAAGAGCTGGGAGGGCCTCTACCGGTTTTCAAGGCGGACGGAGGATGCGCGTTCCGCGGTGCAGTGTTACGACCGCTTGGCCGCGGATTATTCCGCCAGTTCCCTGGCCGACGATGCCCTCTACCTGGGCGGCAGCGTGTTGGAGCGGTTGGGCGACATGGCTTCGGCCTTTTTGCGCTATCAGTCGGCGGTAGAGCGTTTTCCGGAAGGCGACCTTACCCCCCTGGCCCGCTTGGGACGCGATCGACTGCAGGCTCACGCACCGAAGGAGGTGCCGGCGGTTGCTGCCTTGCAGCCGGTCCCGGTTCCTGACGGGCCTGCCGGGCCGGTGGAAATCAGTCAGATCCGGCACTGGTCCAATCCCGGTTATACCCGCATTGTGCTGGAGATGGACGGCCGCGCCGAGTACAAGGTGAACATGCTCAGGGCCGACCCGGCCCACAACGTCGGCCCGCGATTGGTCATCGACTTTAATCAGTCCAAGCTGCATCGTCGCATTCCAACCCGGGAAACGGTGCGTGACGGCCTGCTGCAGAGCATCCGCACCGGCTATCCCGACGACCGGACCGCCCGGGTCGTTCTCGACCTGGTCAGTGTTCGGGATTACAAGATTTTTCCCCTTTATGACCCCAACCGGCTGGTGATCGATGTGGCGGCCGCCGAAGGTGCGGTGTTGCAAAGCCGCACCAGCGAACTGAGTTCCTTGCCGGTTCCGGATCGGGACCCCATTGCCCGGGTGGTAAGCAGAGCCGAACCGGAGCCGCCGGCCACGATGCCTGCCGCGGCCAAGGCTCCGCCCGCCGGCCTGCGCCGCATTGTCGTCGATGCCGGTCACGGCGGCAAGGATCCCGGTGCCGTCGGTCCTTCCGGCATCAAGGAAAAGGACGTCAACCTGGCCATGGCCCTGGTGGTGGCCAAAAAGCTCGAACAGGAGCTGGGGTGCGAAGTTATCCTGACCCGCAAGACCGATGTTTTTTTGCCCCTGGAGGAACGCACCGCCATGGCCAACCGGGTCGGTGCCGACCTGTTCATCTCCATCCACGCCAATGCCAGCCCCAACGCCCTGGTACGCGGGGTGGAAACCTACTACCTCAACTTCTCCCGCAGCGACCGGGCGGCAGCCGTGGCGGCCCGGGAGAACGGCACCTCTCTGAAGCAGGTCGGGGAATTGGAACTCATCCTTTTCGACCTGATGGCCAACGCCAAGATCAATGAATCCAGTCGCTTGGCAAAGGAAATTCATTCTGCCATGGTTCGCCAGCTGAGCGCCAATTTCGACGGCATCCGCGATCACGGGGTGCGTCAGGGGCCCTTCTATGTTCTGGTCGGAGCCAACATGCCGTCGGTGCTGGTGGAAGCCGGCTACATCAGCAATGCCCAGGAAGAGCTTCTTCTGACCCAGCCCCAATTCCATGAACGCACGGCCAAGGCCATCGTCGAAGGGGTGCGCAACTTCATTCAACCGCCCAAGGGTGTTGCCCAACGATGAACTCCATGCTGGCTTTGAATCTTGAAGGGTATTTCCCTCCCGCCTTGTTTGGTACCCGTGCCGGTTCTTTCCAGGACCAGCGCCTGGCGTTGCTGGAGGGAGCCGGGGCTTTTTTGCGCCACTACCAGGAGTTGATCCGGGCCGACCACCGCCAGGGGGCTTCCGGAAAGCAGGTCGTGGCGGATCTGACCCTGCTGGCGGATACCTTGATCGAAGTGTTGTTCCGGGCGGCATCCAGCGATTTGCCCGATAAAGGGCACAACTGGTGCGCTCTCATCGCTCTGGGCGGCTACGGTCGCAGTCAGCTCAATCCCCGCTCCGATATCGACATCATGTTTTATTACAGCGGCAAGGGCAAGGAGTTCTCTGAGCAACTCAGCGAGCGGATGCTCTACCTGCTGTGGGATTTGGGCCTTGATGTCGGTTACAGCATCCGCAACGTCCGGCATTGCCTGGATATCGCCGAGCAGGACATCACCGCCCGCACGGCCCTGCTGGATTCACGGTTTCTGGTCGGCAACCCCATCTCCTACCAGGAATACGAGAAGATGGTGCTGGACAAAGTGCTGGCCTGGCAGAGCAAGGTCTATATCCGCCAGAAACTGGAGGAAAATGCTCGACGGCTGAGCCGTTACGGTTCGTCGGTCTACCTGCTGGAACCCAATATCAAGGAAGGCGAGGGCGGTCTGCGGGATCTACATACGGCCATCTGGATTGCCCAGGTCAAGTTCAAGGGCCGCTCCATGGCCGACCTGGTCGCCAAGGGCATCATAACCGAGCGGGAGCAGAACGAATTCGAACGGGCCTTCGACTACCTGTGGCGCATCCGCAACGAACTGCACTATCTGTCCAACGGCAAAAACGAACAATTGCGCTTCGATCAGCAGGAAAAGATTGCGCGGTTTCTCGGCTATTGCGACGATGGCAGGGCTTTGGCCGTCGAACAGTTCATGCAGGACTACTATGCCCACGCCACCCATGTGGAGGAGATCTCCTCGCGCCTGATTGCCAAAGTGCTGCAGCATGACGAGTCGCCCGTGGACACGGCAGCCGCTTGCATGGTGCGCCAGATCGGCGAAGGGTTCTATGTCCTGGGGCGCGAACTGCGTCTGCGCGAAGAAGATCTGTTCGTACGCGATCCGGCCATGATGATGCGAGCCTTTCGCCTGGCCCAAATCCATGAGGTTTCCCTCAGCCTGCAGATCAAAACCCTGATTCGGGACAATCTGCATCGGCTCAACGACCGCATCCGGCGTTCCCGCGTCATGGTCGACAATTTCATGGATATCCTGCGCGACCAGCGAGGACCTCTCAAATCCCTGCGGGATATGCATCACCTGCGTTTCCTCAATCATTTCATCCCCGAATTCGGGCGCATCTACTGCAAGGTGCAGCATGACGCTTATCATATCTACACCGTGGATATTCATTCTCTGTTCGCCATCGCCGAACTGAGTAAGCTTTGGGAGGGGATATACGCCGAGGATTTGCCCCAATTGACCCAGGTGGCCAATGATATCGAAAAGCGTGAGTTGCTGTTGTTGGCGATTCTGCTGCACGATGTAGGCAAGGGGGAGGGGCGCGACCATTGCAACAAAGGGGCTGACCTGATGCCCACCGTCGCCCGGCGTCTGGGCCTGAACCGTGAGGACAGCCGTCGCCTTGAGTTTCTGGTCCGCCATCACCTGCAGATGGCCCATATCTCCCAGCGCCGGGATCTGCACGATGACCGCCTGATTGTCGAATTTGCCCGGCTCATGGGCATGAGCGAAAACCTGAAGATGCTCTATCTGCTGACTTTCGCCGACCTGCGTGCCGTCGGGCCCGATGTCTGGTCCGGCTGGAAAGGCATGCTGCTGCAGGAATTGTATGAAAAAACTCATCTGGTTCTGGAGCGGGGCAATTTCCTGCAGGAAATGAAATCGGAGAAAGTACGCAACCGCAAACGCAAGGTGGCCGGTCTGCTGGCGGATGAATTCGATGCCAAGCTGATCAGCGACCGGTTGCGGCAGATGAGCACCCGCTATCTGCTGGCCTACCGGTCCGACGTCATCGCCGATCATACCCGGCTGATTCTGCGAAACCGCAACCGGTTGCTGACCTTTCGCGTGGAAACCGACCCCGATGGGGCCTTTAACCAGATCACGGTGGTGACCCGTGACGTGCCGGGACTGTTCGCCAGCATCACCGGCGCCATGGCCGCCTTCGGTCTCAATATCCTCGGCGCCCAGATCTTTACCCAGCGGGACGGTACGGCTCTGGACATCCTTCAGGTGCAGGGGACGGGCGGGCAACCCCTGGCCGACGAGCAGCGCTGGCAGCAGGTGGAGGAAACCCTCCTTGGCATCCTCGAAGGCCGCATCCAGGTCGAGGAGTTGATCGGTCGCCGCAAAAAACCCGTCTTTTGGGGACAACCTCATCACCCCATGGTTTCCAGTCGCATCGATGTGGACAATCAGGTATCAGCCGAATATACGGTGGTGGATATCTATACGCACGACAAAATCGGCCTGCTCTATCGCATGACCCGCACCTTCCGCGATCTGAGCCTGTATATCGGGGTCGCCAAAATATCCACCAAGGTCGACCAGGTGGCCGATACCTTCTATATCCAAGATATTTTCGGCCACAAATTGACCGATCCCCAACGTCTGGAAGAAATGCGCGAAGCTTTGCTGAAATGCCTGGACCAGGAATGATTTCACCCATAAAAATATAAAAAAATCAGATATATATGGATCAAACCCTCGATAATTTTCTTAATTTTTTGGTAGTTGAAAAGGGACTGTCCCGGAACACCCTGGATGCCTACGGACGGGATTTGGCCCGCTATGTGACCTTTCTCAAAGAGCAGAAACTGGAATCCCTGGAGGCCGTCAATTCGCCTCTGGTGCTGCGTTTTCTGGGTCGCCTCAAGGAGTGGGGGCTATCGCCTCGCAGCCGCGCCCGGAGCTTGGTTTCCCTGCGTATGTTTCACAAGTTTCTGCTCAACGAGGGATTGACCTCGGCCAATCCGACGGAACTGGTTACGGCCCCCAAAAGCTTGCAGGCGCTGCCGCGCACCCTGTCTCCGCGCGAGGTGGAGAAGTTGCTTACGGCGCCCTGCGGTGAACGTTGGATCGATGTACGGGATCGGGCCATGCTCGAGATTCTCTACGCCACCGGCCTGCGGGTTTCGGAACTGGTCGGGCTGAAACTGTCGGACCTGCAGCTCGACGTCGGCTATCTGATGGCCTTCGGCAAGCGCAGCAAGGAACGGATCGTGCCCATGGGTGAAGCCGCCGCCACGGCAGTGCGGGTCTACCTGGCGCAGGGACGACCTCAGTTGGCCCGCGATAAAACGACACCGTTCCTGTTCCTGAACCGCTCCGGTAATGGGTTGACACGTCAGGGCTTCTGGAAGATTATTAAACGGCGGGCGCTGGAATCCGGGATCTGCAAAAACATCACCCCACATACCCTGCGACACTCTTTTGCGACCCATTTGCTGGACAATGGTGCCGATCTGCGCGCGGTGCAGGCCATGCTCGGTCATGCCGACATCTCGACGACCCAGATTTACACCCATGTCACCCGCGAACGTCTGAAAAAGTTGCACCAGCAGATTCATCCCCGCGGTTAAAGGATGCCGGCCGAATGGCCGCAATTTTTTTAAGAGAGGCTTTAATGAAATACGTGGTTTTATTGGGGGACGGCATGGCGGATGAGCCGATTGCCGCATTGAATGGAAAAACCCCTCTCGAACATGCCCATACACCGGCTATGGATGGTTTGGCCCGGGACGGCGAAATCGGCCTGGCTCAGACCATCCCGCCGGGATTTCCCCCGGGCAGCGATGTCGCCAACCTGTCGGTCTTCGGTTACGACCCCCGCATTTGCTACAGCGGTCGTTCGCCCCTGGAGGCCGCCAGCATGGGAGTGGCCCTGGGCCCTGCCGATGTCGCGTTCCGCCTTAATCTGGTGACCCTTGGCGAAGGCCCTTGCGGAGAGATCATGGAGGATTTTTCCGCCGGCCACATCACCACCGAAGAAGCCAGGCAATTGCTGCTGTTTTTACAGGAAAACCTGGGCAGCCGGGAGTTCGAGTTTTTCCCCGGCGTTTCCTATCGCCACCTGCTGGTCTGGCGCGCGGGGCGGGATGACCTGCAATTCACGCCCCCACACGATATCAGCGGCCAACCCATCGGTGCCTTTCTGCCGTCCGGCGACGGGGCGCCCGTCCTCATGGATCTGGCCGCCAAGGCTCGCCGCTTGCTGGCCGGGCATCCCGTCAATCAGGCCCGGTTGGCCGCCGGCAAGAAGCCGGCCAACGCCATCTGGCTGTGGGGACATGGCCGGGCACCGCAAATGGAACCGATTACCGCCCGCTACGGTCTCTCCGGCGCGGTGATTTCGGCCGTCGATCTGATCAAGGGCATCGGTATTTATGCCGGGCTCGATGTAATCAATGTGCCGGGCGCCACCGGCTATCTCGATACGAACTACTTGGGTAAAGCCGAGTATGCCCTCGAGGCCCTGCGCAGCCGTGATTATATCTATGTGCACGTCGAGGCTCCGGACGAAGCCTCCCACGGCGGCCTGTTGCCGGAAAAGATTCAAGCCATCGAAGATTTTGATCGGCTGGTGGTCGGCACCATGGTGGAGGGTTTGCGGAAACTGGGCCCGTTCAGAGTGCTGGTGCTGCCGGATCATCCAACGCCGCTTTCCAAGCGTACCCACACCAGCGACGCCGTGCCCTATATCCTTTATGGTTCCGACGGCGAATTCAGCAATCCGATCCCGGCCGACGGCTATCACGAACGGGCCGCCGTCGCTTCAGGGCGCTATCTGCCGGAAGGTCATCGGCTTATGGAGCGGTTGGTGCACGGAGCGCTCTGAGCGAACATCCAAAATCAGTTCAGGTTTTTTTCGGCCCGCAAAGCTATAGGCTTGCGGGCTGTCCTTTTTCCTCCGGATAACACCCCTTTCTTTGGGACAACTCTGCTGCTACCCAACGTCGGTTGTCGTCATTGCCCGACAATTCCCGTTTAAAGCACATCTCAAATCCCGACAATTCAAGGCTCTCATTTTGATGAACAAAAAAACTGTGTAATTTTGTCTGGTTCCAAGAGCGATTAATAATCCGTGCCCACCTTGACTGTCAGCATTCCACGACACACCGGGACGGTTCTTGTCTCCGGACCTCGGTCTTTTCGCTACTGAAAAGTAACGTGAAATCAAATAATTAAACAATATTTTGTAATTTAAAAACAGGGCTTACTCTTGAAAAAACGCTGATATGGCGCATCGCCAAGATCCTTGAAGAGAATGATAATTCAAAATCAACCCTAACCTAACGAAATTATAAGGCATGCGAAAATATGACATGAAAGAAATTTATTAATTTGAAGATGATTCACCACAAAATAAAAAAACTTCTAATTCGTTTATTCTCAAACTAAAGAAAACCCTTATATGAAGAGAGGTTAGATGGATTGGCACAAGCATTGCTATAGATAATGGCGCAAGGTAAATCCTTCTTACGGGCAAGGTTTTCAAAAACATTCATTTTAAGAACTGATAAAAATGAATTCCATGATGTACCTAGTGGAAGAAAGGGGACTGGCCATGGTTTAATTTATCTTGAATATAATTTCGAAAAGGGCAAAATCAGAGCAATCTGATGACGCAAAGCCGCGGGTCCACTCAAAAGGACAGCCGGGTTGCCGAAACTGTTTTTATTTCAAATTTTTGAGATAAAGCAGGATTGATCTGAAAACGCCTTTCTTGCACCAAGAGATAGGCATTTTTTTTAAGAAAAAAGAAACGAGGAGAAAATGAAAATACAAAAATTTGGAAAACTATTTGCTGCAGTAGGATTGTTGTTCTTCCCATTAGTACTGACCAGTACCGAAGCTTTGGCAAATGCCGGAAGTTTTGAACTTTCTTCTTCAAAATATTCAGTCAATGAAGGAGCAGGAAAGATAGATATCATCATAAAACGGGTCGGCGGTTCTACGGGTACGGCCACAGTCAATATCCGCACCCGAACCGGCTCGACGAACACCGCAAAATATGATGTTGATTATGTAGGGTTCGGTCCCACTACCGTGAGTTTTGCTTCCGGTGAAACCCAAAAAGTAAAAGCAGTGCAAATCATTGATGATAAACTTGTTGAAAAGGATGAAACCTTCCAAATTGTTCTGGAAAAGCCAACCGGTGGCGCGAAATTGGGGAATATTTACCGGGCAACGGTAACCATCATAGATAATGATTCAGCTTCAACCAGCACGAGTACCAGCACGAGTACCAGCACGAGTACCAGCACGAGTACCAGCACGAGTACCAGCACGAGTACCAGCACGAGCACCAGCACCACTACTTCTACAACCACTACAAGTAGGAGTAATTTCTCGTTGAGGGGTGACCCGAATTTCTCATCCAGTAAGCTTTCCAGTGAAACCAAACTTTGGTATGATCGTCTTTGGGCTGCCATTAACAATTCAAATCAAAGTCCGAATGCTACTGATTTGGCTGCCAGCAACAATGTTTATGACTATGCAAGGGGCTTGAATACCCACATTACTTCATTGCTGCATGCTTTCAGAGCTACCGGCGATTTGCGACTGCTTGATGAAATCGATCGCCTTACCGAAATAATGAGGTCCAAGCTAAAGGATAGCTCGATTTTGACAGTGGGTGGCACTAAATATGAGTCCGATGGATATCTGAACTGGATTTATAATCGAGACAATGAATACAAAGGTACCGACGTTCATGAAATGGATGATATGCAGGCACATGCCATGATTTCCGCAGTGGCCTATGCCTTCCATGTGAACAAAGATTTGAATAGCAAATATCAGGAAAGAGCCAATTTCTGGACTAATTATCTGAAAAACCACTTTGAAGCCAAGTGGCGTGCAAGAAAGAAAAAATCAACGGGATTCCCATTCTTGGAGAAAAAACTGACGCACGCTTATGCGCAATGGAACCGTTATCATTACTACATGCACAAATTAACTGGCGAAAAAGGCTACTATGATGAAGCCGTGAGAATGGCGCAGGTCATTAAAAATGGGGTCAAGACCGTAAGCACCTCCGTCGGCCAAGCTGCAATCTGGGATCATGGTATGCCGCATATCGGTGGAAGTACCCATGGACCTCAACCTTCGAATTATGCAAGGTATACAATGCAGGCAATGGCGGATCTGGCTTTTGAAGGGTTTAATGCCTATGCAGAGACAGGCTTTATGGAAAAGGTTGCCCTGACTGTCGCAGGAAATGTACTGAACAAGGCTCCTTCCGCAATTTCTGATAAAATAGACGGTTCCGGTTCCACAAGTGTCAGTATCTACGGAATCTCGCCCTTTACCCAAATGGCGTTATGGGATAAGTCGGGATTGATTAAGACTGTCAGCAGCCAAATATATAGTAACACGGAAAGCAGTTCGAGTTCGCCTCGGAGAATCTACATGCCAAACGGGTTTATAATGTCAACCCTGAAATAAAAAAAACCCCCGCAGCGATGCGGGGGTTTTTTAATAAAATCTCGAAATTTAACCCATCAAGAAAAAGTATAAAAAATAATAGATAATAAAAGGGAGGGGCAGGATCAAGTGCCCCTCTCTTGATCAGAAATCCATTTTTAAAATATCAAGAGAAAAGACCATGCCGGCCGGGATGTAGATATTGAGAGGCTTTTCCGGGTTAGCCTCAGTGAGAAAATAGACCTTTTCAGAGATTTTCAAAATTCTACCGGATGGATCCCACCTTCCAAGTAGCGTCCATGGCGAAATAGCAAAGCGCTCTGGGGATTCACGTCCCAAGTCAGAACCATCAATCCTGTAGGGAAAAGCCTTTCCAGAATTGTCAACCATAATTACGGCACTCAAGGTCAGGGAAATTTTTTCCATGAACCCAGGATGGGCAAAGATATCAAACCCCTCCATTGCCAGGTCAATAGCGGCCTGTACGGTATATCGGGCATACTGTAAGGGTTGTGGACCATGTGAAGGAGTCCCGACGATCGGCATCCCATGATCCCATATGGCGGGATTTCCTGGAACATGAGGATTGAGGCGTATGTGTTGAGCAAAAATTTTGGACAGTCGTTTGGCTTCGGATAAATACTCAGTTTTGCCAGTCATTTTCGCCAGATAATAATTGTATCGAATCCATTGGATGTGTACATGCGTTAGGTTTTTAGATAAAAATGGAAAGGCTTGAGGAATATTTTTTCGTTTCCGCCACTTTTTTTCAAAGTGATTTTCTAAATAGTCCAACCAAAATTTCGAATCATGGAAAAATTCAGGATTAATATCGCGGTTAATCCATAAGGCATAGGCCATTGCGGCAACCAGAGAATGAGTAAGCATTTCATCCATTTCATGAAGATCGGTACCAAAATATTCATTGTCGCGCAGGTAGAGCCAATTTAGAAAACCGTCCTTTCTGTACTTTTTATTATTTTTGTCAATTATTGACCAATCCTTCAACTCTTTTTTCATTAATGTACTAATCTTGTATATCTCTCCCATTATTGCAGGATCTCCAGTAATTCTGAGTAACTGTAATAAGGTTGTTGTATAATTATTCAGTTGCCTTCCATATGTATAAACATTGTTGCTTGAAGCAAGTGAAATTACACTGTTTTGTGCATTCATATTATTTAAATTACTGCATATACGCTGGTACCAAATTTGGGAGTCCTTGGAAAGTGATTTTATTGAAAATGATGTGTCAACCAATAAAGAATTTGGTCGTATTAAAGGCAATGTCGATTGAGAGTAGACGGGAGTCACCCATAGATATAAAAGCATTGAAGTAAAAAAAATTTTATGGAAGTTGGTAAGAATCATAAATTCCCCTAAAAAGAGAAAAAAAGAATGTTTTAAACGTTCCTTCAAAAACGAAAATAGGCCAGCCAAGCATTTTAAGTGCAGACTTGCCTCGGGTAACCGGTACCGAGTGGATGCTTTGGTTGAGATGGATGATGCCATTCCCCAAGAAAATTCTACCACCAGATTTAATGGATGGCTGCATGTCGGATACTTTTCACTTGCGAAATTCATAGTATACTAGTCAAAAATGAACTGAGAAATGAAATATTTTAATTTCTAATGGAAGCAAAATAATATGAAAGTCGCCATCCACAAAGGAAGCCATGATTATTCAGACCGATGGATTTCCTTATGCCAAGATATAGGCATTAATTATTCGACTGTAAATTGTTTTGATAACGATATAGTCAATAAATTAAGGGACCATCAAATTCTATTGTGGCATTGGCGGTGGATTCATCCTGAAAGTCAAATTGTTGCCAAGCAGATTGTTTTAGCTCTTCAGAATTTGAATATCTGCGTTTATCCAGATGTCAACACCTGTTGGCATTATGATGATAAAATCGGGCAGAAATATTTATTGGAAGCGATTGGTGCCCCAACAATTCCAACATATATTTTTTATGATAAATTCGAAGCTTTGCAATTTATTAAAAATACAAAATTTCCTAAAGTGTTTAAATTGAGATGCGGTTCTGCTTCCGCAAATGTGCATCTAATAAAAACAAAAAATGAAGCAGAAAGGATCTGCAAGATTGCATTCTCAACCGGATTTAAGCCTATGGGGTCTTTTCTGGGTGATATAAGCATTAAAATCAAGCACATAGATAGCTCATATGAATTTTTTCAAAAGCTTAAACGACTTCCAGCTTCATTGAGAAATTTTATTTATGCTAATCACCTAATTCCCAGGCAAAAAGGATATGTTTTTTTTCAAGAATTTTTGCCTGGGAATAACACTGATACTCGGATAACAGTGGTTGGAAACAAGGCCTTTGGCGCTATTCGATACGTAAGGAAAAATGATTTTAGGGCATCTGGTAGTGGAGTGAGGGAATACTCTCACGAGAAGATTGATCTCAGGTTTGTCGAAACGGCTTTTCAGGTTACAAAAAAACTTAAAGCCCAAAGCTTAGCTTTTGATTTTTTGATAGGCTTAAATAATGAACCGAGAATATGTGAAATCAGCTATTGTCTACCGAATTTTGCTATATCTGAATCTGAGGGATATTGGGACACGGACTTGAATTGGCATCCAGGGACCTTTTACATTGAAGATTTAATTATGGAGAAAATGATAGAGGAGTTTAAATTTCGACAAGCGCGTGGAAGTAGGGAAGTCTAATATAATGCAAAAAATGGCAATTTTTCTTCCATCTTTGGCCGGGGGAGGTGCAGAAAGGGTGATGCTGCATCTTGGTGACGGGTTGGCTAAAAGAGGTATTCATGTTGACTTGGTAGTCAGTCATCTGTCCGGGGAATATGTTTCAGAAATACCCGTGACCGTATATGTTATTGATTTAAATAAAAAAAGACTTTCTCATTCATTTTTTAAGTTTGCGATTTATTTGCGAAAAAATCAGGACAGTGTAGTTCTTACCACACTTCAGTACAGCAATATTTTTTGTCTTCTGGTGAAAAAATTGTTTTTTTTAAAAAATAGAATCGTTATACGCGAATCTAACGCAATTTCTAAAAAATTCAATGGTAGCGAAATTAGGTCGAAAATTTATTTATACCTAATCAGATGGTTGTACCCATCAGCAGACAAAATTATTGCAGTATCGAAAGGAATTAAAGAAGAGTTGCATCACTTTTTAAAAATAAATCATGAAAAAATTACTGTAATTCCAAATCCGATAAAACTTCCATCGAACATTTCATTGAATAATGAATCATCTTTTCATGCATGGTTAAAACCAGGACAACCGCCTGTTGTTTTAGGTGTTGGTCGATTAGTCAAACAGAAGGATTTCTCCACATTAATTAAGGCCTTTTCTTTGGTCGTTAAGTCAGTCGAATGTCGATTGATTATTTTAGGAGAAGGACCTGAGATGTCCCTTTTAAAAAAATTGGCATTTAATTTGGGTATTGAAGGCGATGTTGATTTTCCAGGATTTAATCTTGATCCATTTTCATATATGAAAAGGGCCAAGGTTTTCGTTTTATCTTCCTTATGGGAAGGGTTTCCAAACGCATTAATACAGGCACTTGCTTGTGGTTGCCCTGTTGTAAGCACAAATTGTCCATATGGCCCATCTGAGATTCTTGCTGGGGGTAAATATGGTAAACTTGTCGAAGTAAAAGATCATAATAGAATGGCCAAGGAAATTATTGAAACACTTCAATCAAAAAACAGTTCAGTAAATAATGAAAAATGGTTTTATAAATATAATTACCAAAATATATTATCTCAATATCAAGAGGTAATCTTCAATGAAATTGCCAAAAATAACCATAATTGAAGTATTCTTGTTTTTATATGTTTTTAGCGTAATAATTTTTTCTTACCAGGAAAATTATTATCTTTCAAACTATATTGCAATGACGTTGGTTTTGGTATTTTGTTGCGATAAAATCAATAATGAATATTCGGGGATCAATTTATGCCATATTTTTTTCTTTTTATTCGTCCTGATTTGTACAGTAAGCGTTTTGTTCAATCCAAGCAGTTATCAAAGGCTGAAAACACTTTTTCAAGTATTTATTTTAACATTGATTGTTTCTGATGTTGTCGCCCAAAAGAAAAATTTATCTTCTGTCAAGTATGCAATCATCTTTGGTGCACTATACGCCAACTTTGCTGCATTAAAAGAGTTGGCCCATTTTAGAACGCCTGCTAGGGCGGTGCGAATAGGATCTTTTCTTGGTAATCCAAACCTATTTTCAATGATTCTTGTCGTTGGAATATTATATGCTCTCCACAACATAATTTCAGAAAAAGGAAAATATGGAAAATTGTTTATTGCTTTAAATTATATAGTTATTGCTACATTTGGCGTATCAATTGTTTATTTTACCGGATCTCGTAAAGGTGTTATATTTTTAGCATTTTTTCTAATTTTTTTGATCGCTTATTACTTTAAACAGGCACGTTTTTTCCAAAGATTATTGATTCTCTGTTCGTCTCCAATTGTATTTTTATTTTTATTTAGACTTCTGTCCCGATCACCTCACTTTAGAAGAATTGAGAATTTTTTTGTTTTTTTGCGAGGGGGGCAAGTAACCGAAGGAAGTATAGAAACGAGGAGGGCCATGTTGTCACGAGCTGGTGAATTGTGGCAACAAAAACCTTTTTGGGGCTGGGGAATTGACCAATATAGAGCCGTTTCTGGGTTCGGAACTTATTCACACAATAACTTTAGCGAAATTCTTGTTAATAATGGTATTTTTGGTCTGATAATCTACTATTCGATATTTCTGTCTATCTTTATATTTTCAATCAAAATGAGCACTGAAAGAAACGGAAACCTCAAGTACTGGCTATTGATTACAACAATTATAATTTTTATTAATGATTTTGGCATGGTCACCTATTACTCAAAGATTAACTGGATTCTTTTAGGATCGTTGTTTGGAGTTTTGCAGTTGGTAATAACAAGAGAAAATGAAATTGAAACAAAAAAGTCTAGTGATAAATAAAAAACTAAATATAGGATTGAGGAGATATTTTGCGAATTTTTTATATCACGATGCGCTTTCCTGCAGCATCAGAAACCTTTGCTTCCTCCGATATACATGAGGTTGTGCTCAATGGCCATGAGGTTTCTGTCTATTGCATGCGAAGCCCTGCTCCTTATTTTAAAAAATTGGTTAAAGAAAGAAATCTCGAAAAAATACCTATAGATTCACTGGACATGGGAAATTTTCTTTCTGGATTAAAATTGTTGGTTGCTCATCCGTTTATGTTTTTTTCACTATTTTTTTGGTGTCTAAAAAATTCATGGTCTAACCCTACTCATTTTTTTAAATCAATAGCGCTTATTCCTCGTTCATTTTACATTTTTTTTAAAATTCGGGACTATAAACCTGATGTGGTTCATTTGTTTTGGGGTCATTATCCATCAATTGTTGGGTATTTGGTATGGCGGTTTCTGCCAAACATATGTTTATCGATTTTTTTGGGGGCCTATGATTTAACTACCAATTACAAGTGTAGTTGGGATTTGGCAAAAAAAAGCAATCTTGTTTGGACTCATTCTTATTACAATTTAGAACTTTTAAAAAAAATGGGAGTTTCGATAGAAAAAGTCAATGTGGTCCATAGGGGTATTGACCTGCAATCAGTTTATGAAAAACCGAAAAATATGGATCCTTTTAAAATAATAACAGCAGGAAGGCTTATTCGAGGCAAGGAATTTGAGTTTTTATTGAGACTATTTTCTTCTTTGGCCCAAAAAAGGCCAGAATTTAGTTTGGTTATACTTGGAGATGGTCCAGAGAGAAAAAATCTCGAGAAATTGTCAGCTTCATTAGGGATTAAAAGAAAGGTTAGCTTTTTAGGCCATGTGAAACACCAAGAAGTTTTCAAGGAAATGTCAAAAGGTTATTTATTTTTATTTTTTAGTAGTAATCCTTCTGAGCGTTTGCCAAATGTCATTAAGGAAGCGATGGCATGTGGTTGTATTTGTATCGCAAATTCAACACCAGGTATAGAGGAATTGATTTCCGATGGATTTAATGGCTTCATTGTTGAAAAAGATATTGCTGAAGTTTTAAAAAAAATCGACCAAATTTATGAAGATCCAACGATGGCTTCCATTGTTGCAGGTAATGCAATGAAAACGGTTCAAATAAGATTTAACAGAAAAATACAAATGAAAAAATATTTCGACGAATGGCATGCTTGTGTTGATGGAAAACGGATTTAATTTTTATGTAAAGGCTCAATATTATGCATATTTTGTATATTCACCAGTATTTTGTTCCACCAGATGGTTCATCTGGAACAAGATCCTATGAAATGGCCAAACGTTTGGTTCGCTCAGGGCATAATGTCACCATGATAACCAGCGATACGGGTTTCCCTGAACATTATGAACTGGCCAATGGAATGACTTCCCTTGATATTGATGGTATTAAATTGCGAATCCTCAAAGTTCCTTACTCAAATTATTTTTCCTTTTCCCGCCGTATTTTTGCATTTATGCATTTCTGTATTAAGGCTGCTTGGCAATCCCTTCTTGAAAAAGATGTGGATCTCGTTTTTGCGACTTCAACACCTCTGACTGTCGCCATTCCTGGTATTGTCGGGAAAATATGGCATCGGTGTCCGATGGTTTTTGAGGTCAGAGACCTTTGGCCTGATGTTCCTATAGCTATTGGTGCATTGAAAAATCCTATCTCAATTTTTTTAGCAAAAAAACTTGAACTTTTGGCTTATAGAAATTCGAAAAGGATCGTTGCCTTATCTCCAGGAATGGCCAGCGGTGTTATGAAATGTGGTTATCCGAAAAATCAAATTGCGGTTATACCGAACTGCTGCGATGTTGATGTTTTCAGGGTTCAGGGGAGTGATAAAAATGAGTTTTTAATTGATTATCCCGATTTTAAAAATAAAAAACTTGTTTTATATGCAGGCACCATGGGAATAGTTAACGGCGTTGATTATCTGGTGGACATCGCTAAAGAAATGTATGTTTTTGATGAAAATATATATTTTCTTATTTTCGGCGATGGTCGTGAAGGAGTAAAAATTAAAGAAAAGGCCAAGCAAAAGGCTGTATTAGATAAAAATCTTTGGATTTTTCCCCCTGTGTCAAAACCCTATCTTTCCCATATTTTAAATGCTGCCACTGTTTCAATCTCCTTAGTAGTTGATATACCGGAAATGTGGAATAATTCTGCTAATAAATTTTTCGATTCATTAGCCGCCGGATGTCCAATTATCGTAAACTACAAGGGGTGGCAGGCTGATTTCATTAACGATACGGGTGCTGGTTTAGTCATTCCGGCAAAAGATGCATACCCTGCAGCAAAAAAAATATTTGAGTTCGTGACTGATTCGGAAAAACTTTTTAATGCCAGGCAAGCTGCTATTCTCGCTGCTGATACAACATTTAATAGGGATCTTCTGGCGGCCCAACTTGAATCCCTGTTGAGTTCTACTTTGGTAAGCAATTAAATTTTCAGGATTGGTCATAAAATGTCCTCCAAGTTTCAGGTAAAATTAGATAAAAAAAACAACCGGGTTATTAAATCGGGTCCCAGTGATTTTCTTAAGCTTGAAGCTTTAATGACCAATAAGGCCTACGTCGTATCTCGAAAACATGAAATATTTTGTGTTCCGAAGGTACTTTCATTTGATTCCTCGCTTGGCATACTTGAAACGGAGCTAATTCAAGATATTTCTCCCCTTAAACCCTTGTTATACGATAAATTATCGTTAGTTGCCTTACTTGAAAAAACCGCAGAGGCGATTTTTATTATTCATGACAATATAGTTTTGGATAAAAATGAAATTTTCTATCTGCCAAATAATTTTATGGATGACGATTGCCCAAATACTGCTATTCATGGTGATTTTACGTTAAGGAATGTTCAATATGATGTTAATAAAAGAATACCTGTTTTAATTGATTGGTCATTTTGCCCTAAATATCACATGTTGGCTAATTATGGTTCACGGTACTTTGATCTAGCATTTATGGTTAATAGTATATTTTCGTCGCCACCGTATGATTTTATTTTTTCTGATAAACATAGACATGAAATGGCCATGCATTTTATTAAAAGCTACTTTCGGCACATGCAATCAACCATTGAATATGGAATATTTACCAATTATCTTAAAAAATTGTCTCGAATTCTGTATAAGCAAGCGAAAATTGATTCAAGTTTGCTAAAGACTATCAAGGAAAGAAGAAATCGTCTAAATTTTATTGAGTTTGCTAATTCTCTATGAATACACTTACCGATAAAACTTTACGTGGAGGTGCATGGCAGTTTTTATCTGTCATTGTTCAGGCCGTTCTTCAACTGTTGGTCATTTCGGTATTAGCTAGGTACGTACTTCCTCGAGAGTTTGGAATAATAGCACTTGCCGGTATTGCAACTGGATTTGCTCATCTTCTTTCTGATTTAGGTCTTGGTCCGGCTTTAGTGCAAATGAAAGAAATCAATAATAAACACATTAGAGTATCTTTTACATTTGGTATTTTACTCGCATTATTAATTTATTTAATTCTATGGGTAGTCGCAGACCCAATGGCTAAATTTTTTACCCAAACAGAGGTAAGGAGTATCATACGAATTATTAGTTTGTCGATTCCGATTGGCTCCATTGGTTTAACAGCTCATTCATTGCTTGAACGGAATTTGCGATTCAAAGAATTATTTTTGGTCAGCTTTATATCTTATTTATGCGGTTATGTTCCTGTTGGTCTATGTTTGGCCGTTTATGATTATGGGGCATGGTCAATCGTGGTTGCCTTGTTAACTCAAACATTCATTGCAATCATCCTTTTATTCAGGGTTTGCCCACATTCAGTTGTTCCAAGTCTGGCCTGGCGAGAGCTTCTTGAACTATTAACATATGGGGGAGGGCACACGCTTTCCAAGATATTCAATTTTGGTGCTCAAAAAGGGGACTATTTTGTTGTAGGGCGTTTTTTGGGAGCTGACATATTAGGTATGTATGAAAGAGCATTCCGAATAATGCAATTACCTGGTCAATATATTGGTCAGGTTATTTTTAAGGTATTGTTTCCAGCCATGGCACGTATTCAACATCAACCTCTTCGACTTGCCAAGGTTTATCTTTCTGGGCTTGGAATAGTTAATGCCATTTTGTTTCCATCTAGTGTCGTTCTTATCGTTCTTTCTCCAGAATTGCTGCTTATTCTTTTAGGTCCTAATTGGGTTGATGCTACGTTGCCACTTCAAATATTATTGGGGGGTATCGCTTTTCGTTCAACAGTAGGCCTTTCGGATTCCTTGTCTCGTGCAGTTGGGGCCGTTTATCAAAGTGCGATTCGAAGAGCATTTTATGCAATTTTTGTTGTGCTTGGTAGTTGGGTTGGTCATTTTTGGGGGTTAACTGGGGTGGCAATTGGAGTTAATGTCGCCATGATGATACATTACGTTCTTATGGCTGGTTTAAGTCTTAAGTTCATCCAAAATAGCTGGAGAACATTTTTTCTTTGCCATGTTCCTGGGTTTTTTGTCGGTCTTATGGTTTTGATCTTGGCTGCCCCGATTACCATATTTCTCAGAAGTACCACAGCACCCGCCATTATTGTTTTTTGTTCGGTTAATTTAATTGTAGGTTTGATTATGATTTGTGTTTTGATTAAATTTCCAAATATTTTGGGTCGATCCAATCTTTGGGTAATGGAATTGATCCTTGGAGAATCTCCTCTTCGACATAGTCGTATATCGAAGTTTTTACTTTTAAAGCTTTCAATTAATAAAAACAATTGTTGATCAAAAAATGATCCTTTATGTATGGGGATAAAATGGAAGGTTTGGAAAATAAAGCACTACAAATAATCCATAGTCTTCCTCTAAAAGTTTATTCATACGAACCTATTAACTGGAAAAGAGTTCAGACTACGCCAATTTTTATCATTTATGCCGAGGAGGGAAAATTTGTTTTAAAGTTGTTTTCATCTCCCCGCGGCATTAGGAAGAAAATTTTACAAATTTTATTTGGAAATCCTGCTATAAAGAATCAGGTTTTTATTTTTAAATACTTAAATCAATATAAATTTTCACAGTTTTGTGTTCCCATGCTTGTAGCTAGTGACATTTCATCTTTTTTGCTTTTTAAATATATTGATATTGAGCATAAACATGAATATGAAATTGATATCAATCGAGTTGTTAATGGACTAATCGAATTTTATTGTACTAGTTCTACAAAAATCAAAGTGCAATTTTTATCAAAAAAAATATTTTTATCAAGGAAACCATTTTACATTATTATTAGACGCGTTTTTGGTAGTCTTCGAATAAAATATGGTTATGGGTTGGCATATGATGTCTTAAAAATGGTATTGAAGTGTCATTTAACACAAAAAACCTTTTTGGTAAGGTTTCTTATTCATAATGACTTTCACCACAACAATATTTTTTTTGATAAAGACGGGAAATTCTATATAAGCGACTTTGAAAATTCAATTTTTGAAAATAGATGGATTTTACTAGATATCGTGCATTATTCCGTTGGAACTAAAAAATTTTTTATTAATACCTTTGCAATAAAAAACTTTCTTTTAAAATTTATTGAAAAAAATGCAGATTTAAATATTAATTTACCTGCCCAGTTACTTATGGCCTTTTTGCTAAGAATCTCACAAATGGTGGTGTCTACTGTTCCTCCTGAGGATGTTCAAAAACGCTACTTCAATTTTTTATCTAATGTTCTACTGAATGGCGGAAACTTTAATAAATGGCTTTCAAAAAACTTTAAAGGCTGTTAGGGGTTGCCATGACTTCCTCTATAATTGACATTCATTCTCCAAAATGGCAAGACGCCTTAAGATACTTGGCCCATGATGTCTATCATTTGCCAGAGTATTTTGATATTTCTAGTAAGTTGGAAGGCGGTTCTCCTCTGGCCTTTTTGATAACGAATAATTCCAACGTTTTATTTGTCCCTTTTCTTATTAAAAAATTACCTATTGAATTTTCTGGATCTGTCATTGGTAAAGATGCAACAAGTCCTTATGGTTATGGCAGTCCATTGTTATCAGAATTTGATCGGCCAGAACAGTATGGATCGCTTTTGACTGAAATGTTTTTACGCTTTCAATCTTTGGGGTTGGTTAGCGTATTCTTTAGATTGCATCCACTTTTTAAATATCCATTGGATTTACTGTCTCAAATAGGGACCTTGGTTAATCACGGCCAAACCGTATATATTGATCTCACTAATTCAGAGGAAGTTATAATTGCCAATTTTTGTAAAAATCATAAAAGGGGAATAAATAAGCTACAAAGAGATGGCTATACAGTAGTTATCGATGAATGGAGCTATTATAGTCAATTTATTTGTCTATATCGAGAAACAATGGAGCGTGTTGGAGCCACGAAATTCTATTTTTTCGGAAATGATTATTTTAAACAATTAAAAAACCTTTTGCAAAAGCGGCTGCATCTTTTTATTGTTCTATCCAAAGATAAACAAGTTGCAGCTGGTGGGCTTTTTACATCAGTAGATGGCATTGTCCAATATCATTTGGGTGCTACTTCCTCATTCTTTTTGAACGCTGCACCTTCCAAATTAATGTTTTTATATGCCATTGTTTGGTCAAAAAAAAATGGTTTCAATAAAATTCATCTAGGTGGTGGATTGGGTGCTGGTAACGACGCGCTTTTTCAGTTTAAGAAGGGGTTTTCTAAATCTGTGGCCGATTTTTATACATGGAGGATTATTGTGGATAATGATAAGTACGGACTACTAGAAAATATCCACAAAAAAAGTAGTAATAAAAATCAGAATGGATTTTTTCCCATATATCGAATGCCATAATTAAATATTAATAGCATTTGTTTTTAAAAAAAACCTGGCTCAATTACTTGTTTAATAGGTTTCGGAACGTTTTTGTAAGCAATGGAAGAATTTCAAATAAATCTCCGACCAGTCCGAAATCGGCTATTTGAAAAATCGGGGCTTCTATGTCTTTGTTGATGGCGATGATCGTGTCTGAAGATGAAATACCAGCCAAGTGCTGGATTTGGCCACTTATTCCGCAGGCAATATATATTTTCGGACAAACGGTTTTTCCGGTTTGTCCTACCTGGTGTGAATAGGATATCCATCCAGCGTCGACAGCAGCACGTGATGCGCCCACTCCTGCTCCTAAAACCTCTGCCAGTTCACGGATTAAGGTGAAATTTTCAGGCGCCTGCAATCCGCGACCTCCAGAAACAATTATATTGGCCTCAGTAAGGCTGATGGTCGTGGTTGGTTCGGGTTCGAATCCTAAACGTCTTGTCCTGGATTGGAAAAACGCTTCTGAAAACTTTTCTACGCATATTTTGGCCTGATGTCCCTCGCATATCGTGGGTTCTTTCATGACCTTGTGACGAACCGTGGCCATTTGGAGGCGTTTATTTGGTGTGATAATTGTCGCCATGATGTTGCCGCCGAAGGTCGGCCGTGTTTGAAGGAGGTTGCCGGTTTCTGGATCGATCTTCAGGGCGGTACAATCAGCGGTGAGACCTGCATTGATGGATACCGCAACTCTTGGTGCGAGGCTGCGGCCTATCGCGGTTGCACCAAGTAGCAAAATTGTCGGTTGGTGGCGTTTTATTAAATCTATCATAATGTTTGCATAGGGCTCGTCTTGAAAATATGCCAATTGCGGATGTTCCACCAAGTAGACACGGTCAGCTCCCCGCGAGGTCAGGTGTTTTATTTGGGAATGTACTTCGTCTCCCAAAAGAATGGCGCAGAGGGTGGTTTTTAGGGCCTCTGCAAGTTTGCGACCTTCGCCGAGGAGCTCAAAGGTCACGGATTGAATTAATCCATTTTTCTGCTCGGCAAACACCCAAACTTCTTGATTCTTTTTAACGTTGCATAAAACGATTTCTTCAGGAAATAATTCAATTGCCTTCGCTGGGCAGACCTCAATACAGGCACCGCATAAGGTACATTTTTCATAAGAAATTTCTGCAATTTTATTTTCGAGGACAATCGCCTGCCAAAGGCAGACTGGCAGGCACAAGCCACATCCAGAACAACGGCTCTTTTTGATCGATATACAATTCATATGATGCTCTCAGGCTTCTTTCCTATTATCGTGCCGCAAAAACCTTCTCCAATACGTTGTCTACCAATGCTTTAACCATCTGATCTGCTTCACCAGTCCATATCTGTCCGTGACCGCGCCTTGGAGGGCTGAAAATTTTTACCACCCTGGTTAAGGATCCTGCCGTTCCCAATCTGTTTGAATCGCATCCAAGATCTAGGCCTGTCCAAACAACAATTCCTGTTTTCCTGGCGGCAATGATGTTTTTCAGGGAAGGAATGCGTGGAGTATTAATCTCCTTAACTACGGTAAGGACGCAGGGTAGGGAACCTTCCATTATTTCACTGCCATCATCCAACATACGTAGAGCTACGATTGAGCTGGCTGAAACCTTTTGAATCCGCCTTACAAAGGTAATTTGCGGTATATTCAAGTGAGCAGCTATCCCCGGCCCTACTTGGGCCGTATCTCCATCTACGGCTTGTTTGCCGCAGAGGATGAGGCTGAAATCCGCCATCTTGCGCAATGCCATGGACAGGGTGTAGCTGGTTGCCCAAGTATCGCTGCCGGCAAACGCAGGATCCGACAGAAGAATGCCCCGGTCAGCTCCCATGGCTATGGCTTCCCGCAAGGCATTTTCTGCTTGAGGTGGTCCCATGGTCAGTGCAGTAACTTGCCCCCCTAAAGTTTCTCGAATCCTAAGTGCCTCCTCAATAGCATACATGTCGAAGGGGTTGATGGTGGCAGCAACGCCTTCCCGTATGAGCGTATTGGATTCGGGATCAATTCGAATGTCGGTTGTTTCTGGAACCTGTTTGATGCAAACCACGAGATGCATATCAAAAACCCGTATTTGAGAAAGATTATCAAAGCAAGCTTTGAAAGTTTGATCTGAGAAGTCGCCGCTCCGAATGGATGACCCAGGACGACTTCTTGCTTGCTTGTAAATTGTAAAATTTAAGAGGGCCTTTGCAACATAGTGCCTTTGAAATCTTTCAAAAAATCAAAAAATACCAAAAGTCTAGGGTAATTGTGCGTTTTCCTTTTTAGTAAATGGGTAAAATGCTGTCTTAGTAATTGATATAAAACCTTGAAAATAAAGGATTTGGCCTGTCATGGCATGAATGCGAGAATAGATGAATTTTGGTGCTATAATCGAAACAGATATTGCATTTTTGAACAATTTCGAAACTTAAAGGGTTTTTGGTTAGCGAACATAAAGATAGCCGATGGGAAATGACTCGAAAAATAAAAAATATTAATTGGATGCGGAGGTGAAAAATGGAAGCTGCAGATTCCATCCGCCAGTTTATCTCTTCTGAAATATGCGCGGGAGCCGTGGATCATATTGGCGATACAGACTTGCTTATTGAAAATGGAATTATCGATTCCACGGGAATCATGCTGCTCTTGGGGTTTCTAGAGGAAAATTTTTCCATCACTATTGAAGGAGATGAGTTGATTCCAGAAAATTTTTCTACAATAAATTCAATTTCGACCCTCATTGGCAAAAAAGTAGGCTAATAGGAGGATTTGAATGGAATTTACTCTTACGGAAGAACAAAAATCCCTTCAAAATGCTATTATTCGGTTTGTACGACAAGAAATCAAGCATGATATTTCTTTGTGTGATAGAGAAGGGTTATTTCCTTTTGAATCATGGAAAAAATGTGCGGATATGCAGATAATGGCACTGCCATTTCCTGAAGAGTTTGGTGGTTGCGGGAGCGACTTTTTAACAACCGTTATTGTGCTTCAGGCGCTGGGCTATGCGTGCAGAGACGCAGGATTGGTTCATGCTTTGGTTACACAAATCCTTTGCGGTATTCAAATAAATATTTTTGGTAACTTGGAGCAAAAAAAGTATTATCTGCCGATGCTTTGCCAAGGTCAAAAAATTTTCGCTCAAGCTATAACTGAACCAGCGGCGGGTTCCGATGCTTTGGGAGCAATGCGCACCAAGGCACAGAAGATAGATTCCGGGTATGTTCTAAGTGGATCTAAAGTTTTTATTTCCAATGGTCCCATTTCTGATGTTGTTATTGTTTTTGGACTTACCAACGAGAATGCACGTCGCCTCGACGGTGTTTCCTGTTTCATAATAGAAGGCGAAACAGTTGGCTTTGAGAGATGTAGAGCTATCGAAAAAATGGGGCTTTGCAGTTTGCAGAATGGAGAACTTGTTTTTAACGATTGCCAGGTTCCTGATTCCGCATTGCTTGGGCGTGAAGGACAGGGGGCCATCATTTTCAATGAATCGATGGAATGGGAACGAAGCCTTATGCCTGCCGCTCATCTTGGCACTCTCGAGCGAGTCATTGAAACTTGTGTTGAATATGCAAAAAAACGTACCGCTTTTGGGCAGCCAATAGGAAAGTACCAATCTGTGTCCAACAAAATTGTAGACATGAAGATGGTGTTAGAGCTTGGCCGTTTAATGCTATACAAGGCCGCCAATCTCAAGTCGCAAGGTAGAAGAGCCGGCATTGAGTCCTCCATAGCCAAGCTCTTTATCAGTGAAGGTTTGAAGCAAAGTTGTGTAGATGCTGTCCAAGTTCATGGTGGCTATGGCTTTACTAGGGAGTATGAAATAGAAAGGGATTTGCGCGACAGTGTCGCTGCAACCATCTATTCCGGAACCAGCGAGATGCAGCGGGCGATAATAGCACGTTTGATAGGGATATGACGATGGCAGGCCAGCTAGTACAGCATTATCTGGACGAGTCTTTGGCTCCTGATAATAAGGTGGTTTGTTGTAATGGGCAAAAATCTATTACCTATGGGCAGCTAAAGAAAGAATCCAACCGGTTGTCGGTGCTTCTGGGGGAGGTCGGGGTAAGACGAAGCGATCGTGTTCTCTTATTTATTCGACGGTCCACCGATTTTTTAACAGGGATCTTGGGTGTCCTGAAGGCCGATGCTGTTTATGTTCCCATTGATCCTAAATCTCCTTCTGAGCGATGGCAACACATCGTTTCCGATTGCAGACCATCCGCTCTCTTGTGCGATGCCCAAGCGGCCAATTCATTGGGGGATTTCTTCAAAAATCAGATTCCGATTATTCATTTTGGTCCCGACAAGGTGGAGCCCTTTATCGTTGTTGGAGTGAAGCCTCCCATAAAAGGGCTTTCGTCTGATTTTGAACGGAAACCCCGCTACAACAATAATTCTGATGATGTGGCATACATCCTTTATACCTCAGGGTCAACTGGGAAGCCTAAGGGAGTGATGATCTCCCATCGCAACATCCGCAACTATATCGACTGGGCTGTGGAATACTTCTCAATCCAGGAAGAGGACCGCATTCTTGGTACTGCCCCTTTTCACTTTGACATGTCAACCTTCGATCTTTGGTGCCCGCTCAAGGCAGGAGGCACCCTTTGCCTGGCCAGTGAAGCACAAATGCTGTTTCCTGAAAAGCTTATCCAACATATGGAAGATCAAAAGGTCACGATTTGGAAGGGGATTTCCTCCCTGTTGTTTTATCTTGAACGTGCAGGGGTTCTCCATCCAAGTCGCATACCTTTACTTGACAGAGTGCTGTTTGGTGGCGATTCTCTCCCGGCGCGGACCCTGATAAGGTGGATGGAGGTGTTTCCGGATAAGAAATTTTTCAATGTTTATGGGCCGACCGAGGCGACAGGCATTTCTTTTTGCTACTTGGTACGGAAGGCCCCAGACAGTCCGGGGGCCCGGATTCCTATTGGTCGCCCCTGCAAAGGCATGAAAGCAGTTCTGCTCGATCCTCAGCAAGAACCAGTTCCGCCGGGGGAAGTTGGCGAGTTGTGCCTGGCGGGACCAGGGCTGGGAGCAGGATATCTGAACGACTCGGAACGCACTCTTCATTCCTTTTTTAAGGCTCAATTCAATGGTGAACCGACCGATACCTGGTATCGCACTGGGGACCTTGCTTTCCAGGACAACGAAGGCAATTACGTGTTCATGGGGAGGGAGGATAATCAGGTAAAGATCATGGGTTATCGCATCGAGTTGGGGGAAATCGAACAGGCGATTCTTGCCATTGAAGGCGTCCGGGATGCCGTAGTCGTTTCTGTACATAGGGACGGCCTCGACGAATTGGTGGCATTTGTTGAGGAGTCCAAGTCGTTAAACCTGCCTCAGATGCTGTCTAGGTTGCGTGATCGGTTACCAAGCTACATGATTCCGAGGCGGTTGCTGAAAATTGATGAAATTCCTCGTTGCGTTCGGGGAAAAATCAATCGCCCAGCATTGCGCACCATAGCTATGGAGAGCAGCAATGTGGATGGATGAAGCATCCGTCAACCGATATCTTTCAATTATATTGTGCGTGGCTCAATCGGTTACTTTGACCGACTGTCACGTACACCCCTTCGAAGTGATTTACGACCAAAGCGATTACGAGCCCAATCCACAGGTTGATGGATTATACAGCAACGGTAAAATTAACTACGTTCCGCCCATACCGGCACCTTTTGAACTAGACGCTATGAGTCAAATCCCACCTAAGGCTTCTCCTGATCTGGCCAAACGCATGCTGCTATTAGCCTTACGCTGCACGTACGCTCATACCGGTCCTCGATATTGCATGGACCAGGCAATCATTGCTGGCATCCGGAGATTGATTCTCTTACCGGTTGCTCGCCCGGGGAGATCAGCAGAAGCACAATTGAAAAAAATCGCGAGTTATTTTGGAAAAGATCCCCGTTTTCGTCTCGGATATTCTTTGGAAAACACCCTGGAACCCAATGAAGTTGAAGAAGACGTTCGGCGAAACATGGATTCCTATGGCATACAGGTGTTGAAATTACATCCCAATCTTTCTGGACACGATTTGACTTCGCGAATTGGTATCGACAGGGTCAATGCTCTTATGGATACATCAAAAAAGGTGAATTTGCCTGTGATTATTCATGGCGGCCCAAGTCCGGTACTAAAAGACGCTAATTCAGGACATTACGGAGAATTGGAAAACTTGGAAAATATCGATTTTGGGAGGACCAATCAAACTGTCGTTATTGCCCATGCTGGTTTTTATGCATTGAATTACGAGGAGGTTGAAGGTAGAGCCATGCCCTTGATCAAAAAAATGATGAAAAAAAATGCTAATATTTTTGTAGATTCGTCATCATTGACAACAAAAGTACTTGATTTATTGATTAAAAATATTGACTACAAAAAAATACTTTTTGGATCTGATTCGTTTTATGAACCTTCATGGAAATCAGCCATAAAGTTGTATTGGGTTTTAGAAAAGAATTTTAAAAACCCTGAAGAAGTGTTTTCAATGATTGCCGGCCGAAACCCGGAAAGAGTCTTTGAAAAAAGGAGCCACGATGATGTTGCCTTATTTCATAAACAGATATCACCAATTTCGTGAATATTGGCGAAATAAAGGACTTTATGCAGCTGTTGCACGTGCCTTATACAAAGAGGAAGAGGTTGTGCCGGTAGAAAAAAAGTTGGTGACACTTGAGAAGGTACAACAGAAAATACTCGATGACGGCTGGCATATTTTGGATTTTCCTGAACATGATTCTGCCCATAGCAAATTCGAATATTCTCTCCCAAGCAGGCGAGAAAGTGCAAAATTTTATCTTAAACGCGGATATAAAGGTGTTGGAATGGTTCATCAAGGGAAGTTGTTGGGAGATGTCTGGTATGTAAGTGGCAAAGTAGATTCTATTAAAAACCAACATCCTCATGTCAAAAAATTTGGGTTTAACCTTGGCCAGGATGAAGTTTATATGTTTGACATGTTTGTTGCTGCCGATCAACGAAAAGGTGGAATGGCAACCTATTTTTTGAGCAGTGTTTTGCAGCATTTACATAATTTAGGATTTAAAAAAGTATATGGATATTTTTCTTTGAACAACAAGCCGGCCTTATGGGTTCATAGAATTCTTGGCTATAATGAATTACCGCATGTTTATATCAAACGAATAATTTTTTTTGAAACAATAAAAGAAAAAAAACATGCAAAAAAAAGATAATATAGTTATAAAAACGTTATTACCTAAAGATTATACTGTCGCAAAAAAAATATTTTCGCGTTGTAATCAAAAAAACCCTTTTTTCAATATTTATGAACTAAAAAATTTATTGGCAGTTGGCGAAAAAAAGGGAGTCAATAACTGCATCGGTCTGTTTAATAAAAATAAACTTGTAGGATTTATAATCGCATTTAAAGAATTTCCAGAATCTGTTTGCTCTTTATTAGTGAATAAAAAGGAAATTTCTGATTGTATCAATAAGGAAAAATCGATTTTTTTGGTTAATATTTCTGTCGACAAAAGTTATCGATTTTTATCGCCCTCTTTGCTTTTTCGATTTTCCCTCCTTATCAATAATAATACAGATCTAAAATTTCTAAAATTGCATTGCTTGTGCAATGAAAAGTGGACTTTTGAAATAGTTAAAAGGAAAAAATTTTTAAGGAGAATGGGATTAAAACTTAAATCATTTGTTCCTTTAGTCGAAGACAGAAATAATTCCTATTATTGGATATCATTTGAGCGCGCTGAAAAAACAAAAAATGAACTGTCAAATTTAGAAAAAGCGCTCATAAACATTCATTCAGTAACTGAGAATGGGAATCATTTCACAGTTGGGCTAGTTCAAAACTACCAAAAATGGTCTTATTTAGAAAAATACTGGGACACGTTACTTGAAAGTACGTTAAATTCGCATGTCTTTCAAGAATATGAATTTCTCAGAATCTGGTGGATGCACTTAGGTTGGAGCGGAAAACTCAATATAATTGTCGTTTTAAGGAACGGTATACCGGTAGCTATTGCGCCATTTCAAATTATTAAGAAAAAGTGGTTAGGTAAAACATTCCGGGTTCTCACTTATATTGGTTTGAATATGGAGATGGACCGTTTGACGGTTCTTAGCAATAAAAACAATGAATTTTCGATTGATTTAATATTGAATTATTTAAAGGCTCAACAACAAGGTTGGGATTTGATGTCATTCTTCGAGCAAACCAACGATAGCGTATTTATCCAAAAATTGAGGTCGCAATTCACAGGAACTGGTTTTTTGGTCAGTTGTCTACCGGGACCAGAATGCGCCATTGTAAATTTGGAACAAAGTTGGGAAGAATACCTTCAAAAGAAAAGTCGAAATTTTCGGAAAAGTGTTCGTCAAAAGGAAGGAGCTATTAAAAAAACCGGGGAGGTGAGATTTCAATATGGTTTGTCTGATCCTCTGGCAGATGGCATTGATGATTATTGTAGGGTTGAGAATCAAAGTTGGAAGGTCAATGCCGGCCTTGGTGTTGGTAAGTCCGGCTCTCATATTTCGTTTTATCGCGAACTCATGCGGAATTACATGGCAAAAGATAAGGCAAAATTTTCCTTTTTACACCTTGACAACTTGCCCATCTCTGCGTCTTTTGGAGTCAGTCGGAACAATACTTTTTATTCTTTACATATATGCCATGACGAAAGATTTTCGTCCTTTTCTCCAGGGTTTGTTCTGACGGCATTTGAGTTAAGAAAGGTTTTTTATGAAAAAAAATTCTTAAAATTCGATTTTATGGGTGGATATCTTTCAAACAAAGCCTGTTTTTCCACTCATATTGAAAAAACAGAATCGGCTTTTGTTGCCCGAAAAACCTTTTATGGGTTGCTATATCATTTTACAAATTTCAAAATAAAACCAATTTTAAAAAATATACTACAAAAATACTGGGTCCTAAAATTTAGGATCAGATATAATAATTTCAAATAAAACCGATTCAGCAATGGGTTTTGAACTTTAACTTTTGCTCTTTGCTTGAAAAACGGAGTTTATCGGTGGGCATTTTCCGTCAACCACAGATGTCAATTGTCAGATTAGGCATGAGTGATGCGTGTGCCATTTTTTCACTTGCTGTCAAGGTCGATTCATGGATCGAAAGAGATTTAAATCAAATTCGTGAATTCCTTAGTTATTCTGATAGTAAGGCTTTAAATTTAAGTATAGGGATTTATCGGAAAAAAAAATTAGTAGGCTACCTACTAGCCGTCAAGCAGGAAAACAATAATATTATTAATTCCAAAAATTTTCCTAATAATATATGGGGCGCCACCTATTTAAAAAATTCTATTTTTGTTATGGACATTGCGTTCGAGAACAATAATCGATTGCTGGCAATCCGCCTTTTAAGAAACTTTTTAAAACTAACACGCCTTTTTCCTACCAATGATCATTCTCCTGTTTACATTTATTTGGCTATAAAGAAAAACAGGGAGTTGTATGTTGAACGCCTTTTTATAAAAAAATCTGTAATTTTATTAAAAAGTAAAAAATTAATAAAAAACAAAAATGACAATATGATGTTTCTTTTTTGTTTTGAAATCTCATTTCCTCAACCAACTGCAGAAAAACCCCTTTTTCAAAAGCTAAAATGTAAGCAAAAATTTGTTAATAATAGTAATTTTGTGGTTGGTGTTTTAAAAACATATCGAGCCATGGAGATTATTCGTCCCTACTGGAATTTATTATTGAATAAAACTTCGGCTGCAATTGGTCTTCAAGAATATAACTTTTTAAAATATTGGTATATAAATATCGGATGGCCTTGTAAGCTATATTTTATTGTTGTTATGTACGAAAACAGTCCGATTGCGATTGCACCATTCCAAATCAATAAATTTAATATTTTAAAAAAGAATATAAAAAGACTGGCATTTTTGGGCCTAAATAAGGAACTGGATCGGCAAACCATTTTTTGCGAGCATAATTTGGATGACATAATAAAATCAATTGTTAAATTTTTAGTTTTTAATAAAAAGGATTGGGATCAGGTGGCCCTTTTTGAACAGAAAAGAGAAAGTTTTTTTGCTGGCAAATTTAATGAGTACATGAAAAAGGCCGGTTTTTTAATTGGCAATACAAACCGTCCTGAGTGCCCTTATGTTGAAATTAATGGTACGTGGGATGGCTTTTTGAACTCCAAAAGCCGTCAATTCAGAAAAAGCATAAGGCGGAAAATAGATGCACTTAAGAAAAAAGGTGAATTAAGTTTCGATTTCGTTTGGCCTCTCGAGGCGAATGCTTTTCTTGATAGGTATCTACAAGTTGAGGCACAAAGTTGGAAGTCTTCAGCAGGGATGGGGATTCGTAAAACCTCTGGTCATTTGGCATTTTATCGCGATATTGCCAATTTTTATGCACAAAAGGGTCTTTTCAAATTTGGGTTTTTATATCTTAATAAAGTTCCCATAGCCGGTACCTTTGGTGTTGGCTGGAGACAAAGTTTTTATTCCTTACAAATTTGTCATGATGAAAAATTTTTCAAGGAATCGCCAGGGTTTGTTTTAACAGCATTTGAATTGGAAAATATGTTTGAGGATGGGCGTTTTTCAATATTTGATTTTCTTGGTGGGGCTCTGCATAACAAGTTGTCTTGGTCGACGAATTCCGATGGTACGGAAAATATTTTTGTCAATCATTTCAATGTCTTTGGGGTCTTTTATCATTTTATTGTTTTTGCGGTAAAGCCATTACTCATAAAACTAAAAATCATTAAAAGTGGCATTTGAGCCCGTTTTTCAAATAATCTAGCTCCTTTCAATGGTTGATCTGACATTCTATTTTTGATGTCCAGTCTCTTGAAAATTTGCCAAGTTCTGGGAAAATTTAAAAAATATAAGTTCGACTGTTTTTATTTTTTGAATAGGCTTGCTGGATTTTCTATGGGCCATCGAATAGGCGATTTTTTTCCGCCAGGAGTATGTCATGATTGATGAACCTCATGATAAGGTTTCTGATTTCACTCTTAGAAGTGTCAACAAGAAAAAAAGGAACGGTATTAAGATCTCCGGTTGTGAAAGATGGGAGAAAGGATTTTCCGTTTCGAGCCTAAGATTAGGAGCCGCTTCGGAGATTGAGTATGCAGATTGGTTAACCATTCAAGGCTATCATGTCAAAGAACATCGAGGTCGATATTGGAAAAAAAGATTTGGATTTTTTGAACCGGTCCACTGGATGGCTAAACTTCACGAAGATGAAATTAGTAATCCTTGCAAACACTGCTGGGGTTATAGAGCTGCCCTTAAAAAGGAAAGCGCTCACATTGCAAATGGTAGTGTACCCTTGCATTTACATGAAAATGTTTCTGGTTATGGTGCGCATTTTTTGTGTAAAACAAGACGTTGGGATTTAAGGAAGTGCTTGAAACACATCGAGATTAAACCTATTTATAACCCAGATTTGCTTTTTGAAGAAGGCTTCGAATTGTATAAAAAAAACTACCAAAGAACACATTATGGAAAAAGATTTAATAAAAAAAATTATTGCAAAGAGGCAAAATTCTATTTTGATTATCCATTCATTTCTGTTCTTGGTGGATTTATCGAAAATAGACTGGTGGCCTATTTAGTGACAATCGTTGTTGAAGAGACCGCATATCTTGAAACAATTGTAATGAATGAACAGGCCCGGCTACTCCAGGCGTGTACAGGTTTACAGTTTGCCATTATGGAGAATTTAGGAAGAGAACATTCTGATATCAAGCAGGTAGTTGATGGATTACACGCTCGAGAAAATCACGCACTTTGCAAGTATAAAGAAAAATGGGGATTTCATGTGGCCAAAATTCCTAGTTCATATTGGTTTTTACCTGGGATTGGGCCCATTATTAAAAAGACATGGCCACACAAATATTATCGACTTACTGGTAAGTAATTCTAGTAAAATCAAAAAAATCTTTTTTGTGTAATTTTTAGAATGAGAAATTATGTATAAAATTAAAAGAGTTATGGATTACACTTTTTGCTTAGGTGCCATAATATTGTTCTTTCCCATTTTTTTTCTAATTTTTTTTCTTGTTCGGATTCTTGTTGGGAAACCAGTCATTTTTCGTCAGGAGAGGATTGGATTTAACGACCAGCCTTTCACTTTGTATAAATTCAAAACCATGACTGAACGTCGGGATTCCCAAGGAAGGCTTTTGCCTGATAGTGAACGTCTGACATGTTTTGGCGTCTTTTTACGCAATGCAAGTCTTGATGAATTACCCGAGTTGTTCAATATTCTTAAAGGGGATATGAGCCTTGTGGGTCCTAGACCTCTTTATTCTCGTTATCTCCCATTTTATACCCAGCAGGAACGTTTGCGACACACGGTTTTGCCCGGCCTGACAGGATGGGCGCAAATTCATGGCAGGAATCTTATTCCTTGGGATGAGAGACTGGCACTGGATGTTTGGTATGTAAAAAACTGGAGTATTCTGCTCGACTTTAAGATTCTTTTTGCTACCTTTTTTAAAGTAATCCTGAGGACAGGTGTCTCTGCGGATCCGGATTTGGTTGAAACAGATCTGGATAAGGAGCGCGCCAGTGCTATCTTAGGATCTGGTTTGGATTCTTAGCCTTTTCCACGCAAAGTATAAGGATAGTCCATGAAAATCCCGGATTCTTCCTCTACGGAAAATCTTCCCTCGGGAGCAGAGTGCGAACTCCCAACATGGCCATGTTTCGATGCTGAAGATATCGATGCCGTGGGTCATGTGCTTGCCTCCGGCAAAGTGAATTATTGGACCGGAATGGAAGGGCGTCGGTTCGAAGAAGAGTTCGCTGCATGGTTGGGACGGAAGCATGCCGTTGCGGTGGCCAACGGTACGGTAGCGTTGGAACTGGCACTTTATGCCTTGGGAATTGGACCCGGTGATGAAGTCATCACGAGTTGCAGAACCTTCATCGCCTCGGCCAGCGCGATAGTCATGCGTGGTGCGATACCGATTTTGGCGGATGTGGATATGGAAAGCCAAAATATCACCGCTGAAACGGTTGAGCCCCTGATCTCCTCTCGTACTCGAGCCATCATTGTCGTACACCTTGCAGGGTGGCCTTGCGATATGGATCCTTTGTTGGCCCTCGCTCGTTGCCGTGGAATAAGGATCATTGAAGATTGTGCTCAAGCACATGGGGCCCGCTATAAAGACAAGCTCGTAGGTAGCTTTGGGGACATCGCTGCCTTTTCCTTTTGTCAGGATAAAATCATGACCACCGGTGGCGAAGGCGGGATGCTCTGTACGGACCAAGATGAGTTGTGGCAGAGAGCCTGGTCCTTTAAGGAGCACGGACGAACCATGTCGAAATGTTGGCCCCCCCAAAAAGGTTTGTCTTTTCGATATATCCACGATTCATTCGGAACTAATTGGAGATTGACAGAAATTCAGGCCATACTCGGCCGACAAGCTTTGTTGAAGCTTGATTCCTGGATTGCCCGGCGCCGGGCCAATGCCGAGAATTTTTCGCAAAGCCTGGCACATTGTTCAGCTTTAAGATTGACGATTCCGGGGGACGATTATTACCATAGTTATTATAAATACTACGTATTCTTGCGTCCTGAAAAGCTTAAATCGGAATGGAACAGGGACCGAATTCTTTCTAAAATCCAGCAGAAAGGCATACCGTGTTTATCAGGTAGCTGTCCTGAATTATACCGTGAGCAGGCGTTTGTCGCAGCAGGCTTGGTGCCTTCCGAGGCTATGCCGGCGGCAAGATGTCTTGGAGAAACCAGCCTTATGTTCCAAGTCCATCCCACGTTGGAGGATCGACATATATTTTGGATATCTCAATCATTTAAAAAAATTCTTGACTTAGCCTCAAAATGAATTTGTAGAAATTGACAAGCATTCCTCACCTGTTAGCCTTCAAGAAAGATTATCCTGGGGGCATAATTTGTGATGGTTTTTGAAAAATTCACCAAATGAGCGAATATCATGAATATAGATTTGAATAAAATTAATTCAAATTTAAAACAATTTGTAATTCTTGTTATAAATGTTTTGGTTATAGTCTTCTCTCTAATTGCCGCCTTTGCGCTTAGGTTCGATTTGAACATTCCACCGGATTATTGGAATGTTGTGTTGAATTTAATACCATGGATTATTGGAATCAAGTTGACGGTTTTTTGGGCGTCTGGAATGTCTGAAGGTTGGTGGCGCTATGTTTCCATGCCGGACCTCCTTCAGGTTTTGAAAGCTAATATTTTAGCATCTGCGGTATTTATAATTTTTGAAGTTTTTGTACCTACTGAACCAAACTTGCCTCGCTCTGTTATTATTCTGGATTTTATTCTTTGTTTTTCAATGATGATTGGCCTTCGGGTCTTTACAAGAATTGTCCGAGAGCAACTTGGATTGCGGTCCAAAGGATTCAAGTCCCGGCCCAAGACCGTCTTGGTTGTTGGTTCGGGAGCGGTAGCCCAATCCATTGTGCGAGAAATGCGCGAAAATCCCAAACTGGATAAATCTGTGCTGGGATATCTCGACAGCGATCCAAAGCGGATAGGCAAGGTTATTCTGGGGGTGCCGGTTATAGGGACACTCGGAGACCTGGAAAGGCTTTGTGACCAAAAGGGGATCGATCTGGTGATAATTGCCCAGACCTCAGTCAATTCTCAGCAGTTACGTGAAATTATAAGCTTTTGTCAAAAAAACCGTATTACCTCAAAACTCCTCCCAACGGTCGGCGATATTATCAATGGCAGGGTCTCTTTGGAGCAATGCCGCGCCGTGCAGCTTGAGGATTTGCTTGGTCGGACTCCCATTCGGCTGGATCTCCCAGACATCCAAAAATATCTATCAGGAAAGCGGATTCTAGTGACTGGAGCTGCCGGCAGCATTGGCAGGGAAATTTGCCGGCAGGTCTGTCAGTTTCATCCTTCGCGCCTGGTGCTTGTAGAAAATGCCGAAACACCCCTGTTTCACCTTGAAAATGAATTAAAGGAGAGTTTTCCGGGCCAAGCCATCTTTCCAAACCTTTGCGATATCAGAGACAAAGACAGGGTTGCTCAGGTTTTCTGGGAACATAAACCTCAGGTTGTTTTTCATGCGGCCGCTTACAAACATGTTCCAATGTCTGAACTTAATCCGGTTGAGGTCGTAAAAAACAATGTCTTCGGCACCAAGAATATCTTCGACACCAGTTTGGCGATTGGCGCCGAGCACTTTGTCCTCATTTCAACGGATAAGGCCGTGAATCCTACAAATATTATGGGTGCAACAAAGAGGGTGGCCGAAATATACGTTCAAAACCTTCCCAGGCAGGGCCGCACCAAGGCAGTCACCGTTCGATTCGGTAATGTGCTTGGCAGTCATGGAAGCGTTATCCCCATCTTCAGGGAGCAGATTCACAAGGGCGGTCCGATTACTGTAACGCATCCTGAAATTACCCGGTTTTTCATGACCATCCCTGAAGCGGTTCAGCTTGTTTTGCAGGCCGGCTCAATGGGGGAGGGGGGTGAAATCTTTTTGCTGGATATGGGAGATCCGGTCAAAATTGTTTGGCTGGCTGAGGAGATGATACGTCTTTCCGGCTTACGCCCCTACGAGGATATTGAAATAGTGTTTACGGGCTTACGGCCTGGAGAGAAACTTTTCGAAGAATTGCTCATGGCCGGGGAGGGGGTAAAGGCTACCCGGCATGAGAAGATTCGTGTATTGCAAGCCACATCCTTGGCCGCGGATTTCCTGCGTCAGGAAACTGATGCACTTCTGGCCGGAACCCGTGCGCTGGATGTCGAAAAAGTCTTGCGGATTTTGAAGGAGTTGGTCCCTGAGTTTCATGATAATGGCGAAGTGACCAATCAGGAATTTATCTCCCAAGGCGGCTTTCAACCTGAAATTGCAAATCTGGATCTGGTTGGAAAAAAAAATCTGCCATGAATTTTCCCGGGCTGGCTTGCTAATGGTTCAAGGCGAAGTCCCAATGTCCATTCGCGGTTCCGGAAATTGACTGTTTCTTGCCATCTGGTACCTTTTACAGAAAGGTCGTACATCTCCAAGGCCATGCCTGTAGGTTTGGACGCAAGAGTTTTTTCTATATTTCAATTGTGGAGGCCTCATGAAAAGGAAAGTTTTTGCTGGAGCATTGGTTGCGTGCCTGATGATGGTGCAGGGGGTGGCGGCCGAAGAGTTGCAGGTTGCCATGGCCGACGAGGTTCAAGCACCGGAGGTCTCCCGAGCCATCGTACCGACCACGTTATCCAGTGGTGGCCCTTTTGATTCCTCCGGGTCGTTTTACAGCCTTGGGGAAACACTGGGAACCAAATCTGGATACATTCACCCTTATCTTTCCATTGGTGAAACGTTTACTGACAATCTTTTTAATGATGACAGCAATAAAAAAAGCGATTTTATTACGCGAATCATCCCGGGCATATGGTTTGCCCGGCCGGCCAGTCGTTTCCAGCCGATTTCCTTGAATACAATCAACACCGCTCCGGGAGGACTCGAACTAACCCGATTCAGGGACAAGGGAACGGGCAGATTTCAGGCTTTTGCCGGCTACCAAGCCGATGTGCTCTTGCATAAACGTTTTGATGAAGAGGACCGGGTAAATCACAAGGCACAGGCACTGCTTAGTTACAATTTTCGTGGTGGCTTGGGATTAGAAGTATTGAATGTCTACGAGATCAATAGCGATCCTTATAGCACTGGTGACAGCACCGAACTAGATAAATTTCGTTCTAATCTGCTTAACGCATTGATTACTTACGATATTGGTCCAAAAACAATTGTCGAAGCTGAATATGGATTCTATTCGCTTAATTATAGCTCTGATAGAAATTCTTTCCGTGAAAGAAACGATCATCGTTTTTCTGGTCGCGCCTTTTATAGGTTTATGCCTCGTACCAGTTTGGTTCTAGAGTATAATTATATCGATATTAACTATGATCAAAATATACTTTCCGACAGTAATGAACACCAAGTTCTTGGTGGCATACAATGGGAGCAGACCGCTAAATCGCGATGGCGGTTTTTGGCAGGATACAGCATGAAAGATTTCGACCAACCAGGTCTTGGAGAGGCCAGCAACTTGCTAGCTGAGGTTCAATTTAACCATCGGTTCACTCCTAAATCATTTATGCAGCTTCAATTCAGTCGGCGAACCAATGAGTCCGAGACTATCGGAGTTGACTATATCCTCTCTCATCGTCTTCAGCTGCGTTATTATCAAAGGATTCTTCCCAACCTGCTTGCCTCAGTAAATTTTTATTACCGGGAAAGTGATTATCGTGGTGAATCGAGAAAAGATGATTATCTCGGCGGCGGGTTCGATATAAGTTATGTGCTAACCAGATGGTTGAGCCTCGCAGCGGGTTATGAATATGCACAAAGGGATTCAAACGTTTCCGACCGAGACTATGACAGTAATACTGCATTTTTAAATCTGGTGTTCTCCTTGTGACACCATGTTAAGGCGATAGCAATATCCTTAAAAAACGCCGGTTAAACATGTGGGTGTCGAAAAAATCGATTTTCACAGGAGGCGATTGCCCATGAGATCTCTTGGCCGTTTTATTGTTTCGATCATGTTTCTGACAGGATTTTTTTTCCACATGGTGGAAGCTGCCGAACCGGATTACAGGGTTGGAGAAGGCGACGTACTGAGGGTTCTGGTTTATGACAATCCGGACCTTAACACCACTACCCGAATCAGCGGACAGGGTACGGTTATTTTTCCTTTGATCGGCGAAATGACAGTCGGTGGATTGACGGTCTCCCAGGTCGCCCAGAAAATTGGGCGGGCATTGGCCAATGGGTATATTAGGGACCCGCAAGTATCCGTATTTGTGGAGGAATTTCGCAGCCAACGCGTCACAATCATGGGCGAGGTGAGAACGCCTGGACTTCATGAGTTGAGGGGGTCGACCAGTTTGATGGAACTCATTTCCAAAGCCGGCGGTTTGACTCCCGATGCGGATTTTCAGGCGACCATCAACCGTAAGACCATGCCTGGAAAGGGTGGCGAACAACCGATTACCATTAATCTGCGCGATCTTCTCGAACGACGTGAGGGAACGATCGATATCCCTTTGCAGGATGGCGACAGTGTTTTTATTCCACGTGCAAGAACTTTCTTTGTTACCGGCCAAGTAAGAAGGCCTGCATCGTACAAGCTTGAACCAGGTACATCCTTGATAAAAGCTATTACCATAGCTGGTGGGTTTACCGAATTGGCTGCGCAAAAACGAGTTCGCATTATTCGACGTGTTGACGGCGTTGAGCAAATGTTACAAAGAGTACCTATGCACACAATTATTCAGGCAGATGATGTAATTGTCGTCCCTGAAAGTTTTTTCTAACAGGAATTGCCTAGCTAGGCTGGTTTAGATAATCCTCCTTTGAAGGGCCACGTGAAATGATGACATTCAATAAATCAGAAATACGCCTTAGGGATATCTTTGGTGTTCTCAGAAAGTATCAAAGAGTCATGATCGGGTTTTTCCTGGTTGTCTTTGGTGTCGTGGTCATGGGAACCTTCGCAGCAACACCAATTTATGAGGGGTCCGCAAAGGTCCTTATTGAAAAGGTCGAAGGTGAGGGATTGAGTTCCGGAACCCCGAGCAGGTCTTTTGACTCTGAATTCTATCAAACCCAGTTTCAGTTGATCCGTAGCAGAGCCGTTGTTGAGCGGGTGGTTCGTCTGCTGGACTTGGAAAAAAATTATGACAATTACATGCTGGCTGCCAGAAAAAACCAATCTTGGCTTCAATCTCTCGCGCGTCTTTTAAAAAATGGACTCACAAGTCTAAGGCAGATGCTGTCAGGAGGAGGAAAATCTTCGGATGATGGACCGGTTACGGGTGATCAAAAAAGAGAATCCATCGTTTCCGCAGTCCGCAATCAACTCTCGGTTCGTCCAATTTCAGGAACTCGATTGGTTGATATCGTTTTTCTTTCGCCCAACCCCCATTTGGCTGCTTTGGTAGCCAATACTACCGCTCGAGCCTATATAGAAGAAACTCTTGAAATGAAAATGGAAGCCACCCGACGCAATTTGGAGTGGATGGCCAAAAAAGCTGAAACCGAAGGGGAAAAACTGAAAAAGTCCGAACAGGCTCTACAGGCCTATATGCGGGCCAACAACATCGTAACTTTGGAGGATCGGCTTACCGTTACTCCCGAGACCCTTTCAGAGATCAACCTGCAGTTACTGCGGGCTGAAACTCGACGCAAAGAACTGGAAATTCTTTCGGCAAAAGTCGGTCGTTCAGGCAACAATTATCGAAATGTGGAGGCTGTGGCTGCCGTCTCAGCCGATCCGGCGTTACAGGCCATTCGCGCACAGATTGTTGAAACCGAAAAAAACATTATGGAGTTGTCCAATAAATACGGGTCCAGACATCCGCTCATGGTCAAAGCTCAAGGTGATTTGGCAGTTCTTGAGAGAAAGAAACGGCAGGAAATCGATCGCATTACTCGCTCGATACGCAATGAATATGAATTGGCCATGTCAAATGAAAGGACGCTTCGAGGCAAACTGTCGGCCACCAAGTCCGAGGCGTTTGGCCTAAATGAAAAATTCATTCAATACAATGCATTAAAAAGGGTGGTTGATACCAATCGGCAATTGTATGATGCTCTGATGCTGAAGTTGAAGGAACAGAGCATTACAGAGGAAAAGCAACCGGTCAGTCTATGGTTGGTTGAACAGGCGATGACTCCCAAGGCGCCTGCCAAACCGCAGGTAAAGATAAATGTCATGCTCGGGGCAATTATGGGTCTGATAGGCGGCATGGCACTGGTATTCTTTCTGGATTATCTGGACAACACCATCAAGGAACCGGAACAGGCTGAAGCCGCCCTTGGTCTGCCTATTCTGGGCGTGGTGTCACGCCGCCACAAACATCAGCACGGGCCTGAAGAAGCGGTGCTGCGCGATCCATTGTCACCGTTTGCCGAAAGCTATCGCGGCCTGCGAACCGCCATCTTTCTCTCTTTTGCCGATCGACCACCGAAACGTATTCTGTTTACCAGTTCCGGCGCGGGAGAGGGCAAGTCGACCACCGCCGTCAATTTGGCCATGGTTCTGGCCCAGTCGGAAAAACGGGTCTTGTTGGTTGATGGCGACTTGCGCAAACCGAGGCTTCACCAGATTTTCAAGGTGAACAACAGTAAAGGCCTCAGTACTTACCTGGCTGGGGCCACGGATGGACACATCCTGTGTCACACCAATATTCCCAACCTGTCGGTTATTCCTGCCGGGCCCATTCCGCCCAATCCTTCCGAGTTGCTGATATCAAGTCGGCTTGGAATGTTGCTCGACTCCGTGGGACAGGAGTTCGATGTGATCATCTGTGATTCGCCGCCGGTGCTGCCCGTCTCCGACGCCCGATTGCTGAGCAGTTTGTTTGACGGAGTGATATTGGTCGCCTTGGCCGGGAAAACTTCGTATGACATTGCCCAACGTTCCATTAAAATGCTTAGGGATATCAATGCCCGGCTTTTGGGAGTCGTTATAAACTCTTTGGAGATTGAGAAAACCTCCTATTATCACCACAGCTACTATCACTATTACGAAGGTGACAAAAAAAATAAGAAGGCGACCGGTCAACCCGAGGCTACATGATTGATCTGCATTGTCATATTCTTCCCGGCGTTGATGACGGCTCGCCGGATCTGCAGACCTCGCTGCGCATGGCACAAATGGCCGTCGACGATGGAGTCAGTCATATTGTTGCCACTCCTCATGTCAAGCACGAGGGGGTTGACGACATGGACCTGGCTCGACAGGTCGCCCAATTGAATGGTCAATTGCTGCTGCACGGCATACCGCTGACCGTCTTGACCGGCGGCGATGTCGTGGCCGCCTTGCCACCCCAGTTGGCTGGTCGATTTACCATCAACAACACCCCTTATATTCTTCTCGAGTTTCCCCATAGTCATCTGCCTGCAGAGGCGGAAAAGACTCTTTTTGAATGGCAGGCGGCCGGTTTGCGCCCCATCATCACTCATCCAGAGAGAAATCCCACCATTCTTCGGAATCCGGATCGGCTTCGGCATCTGGTCGAGGTCGGAGCCCTGGTTCAGGTTACCGCCGGCAGCCTGACCGGCGAGTTTGGCCAGGCTTGTCGCGCTTGCGCCATTTATCTGCTGGAAGCGGGGCTGGTGCACTTTTTAGCCAGCGACGGCCACTCCAGCGAATTCCGTAAACCCCTTTTATCTCATGGGCAGCAACTGGCTGCCGGCATTATTGGTGAAGGGCCGGCCCGGGCCTTGGTGACGACAAATCCGGAAGCGGTGATTTTCGGGAAGGATTTTCATGTCTAAATTTTGCAATGTGGTTTTGGGCGCTTTTCTCCTGCTGGCCCTGTGGCTGCCTCACCCAGGTCAACCGCTGGCCATGAGCGTTCTTTTATGCCTGATTTTGATCGGCCTGATGGCTCGGTTGCTTGAAAAAGAAAAACCTTTGGCTCTGCCGCCAGGGTTCTGGGCGCTAATGGGCTGGATGATCCTGACCCTCGCACAACTGGTTCCCTTGCCTCCCGTTGTCTTGAAGTTTCTGGCCCCAGGCACTTGGGAGCTTTACCGGGACAGCATCTGGATTTTGAATCCCGGCACCTGGATGCCCTTGGCGCTGGTTCCCGAGGTAACGCTCAACGGCTTTTTCGGACTGGTTATCTTGACGGCGCTGTTTGTCTTGATGGCCGACTTGGGTCGAGACCGGGAGGAATTGACTTCGAACATCAAACTTATAGGCTGGGGTGGCGGTATTTTTGCCCTTTTTTTGCTGGTCGGGTTCGGCAAGGATCCTGTCTTGACAGCCAATCCTTCCCATTTCTGGCCGTTGGTTCCTGCACCCTTGTTTCGAGTTTGGGCGGTTTTGCCATTGACGCTGGCGGTGTTCATCCGCTTTCGGCCGGGGGTGGCCTACGGGAATTTTTTCCAAAGAACCCTTTCCTTGTTCAAACGGCCACAACTCAACCTTCACCTCAGTTGGTTTTTGGCCGCATTGTTCATGTTATTGGCCGGGGTTCGGTTGGCCACGCCCCTCGGCTTGCTGCTCATGTCCGGCGTATTCGGCTGTTTTGCAGCGTTTTTGCTGGCGCGCCGGGAAACGCGCTCCTGGTGGGCTTGGCCCCTTGGGTTTGCAGCCTTGTCGGTGCTGGCTGCCGGGCTGTGTTTCAGGGTGAGCCTGATGTCCCCCGAGGCTTCCCACCGTCTTTCGACGGCGCTGATCTTTGACCGTCTGGCCATGGTGCGCAGCCATATTCTGTTCGGTATCGGCTTGGGCAACGAGGAGTACCTGCTGCCCCGTTACTCCCATGCCGTGCTGGCCGTGGGGGGGCCTGCCCCGGCTTCGCAGCATCCGATTTGGTCCTGGTTGTTGGCCGGCGGCGTTATCGGCATTCTTTTTTGTTGCGGCTTCGCCGTTGCTCTGCTGCGAGAATCTTTCGCCGGATGGCGAAGGCGGCACAATCGTTTATCCCTGTTGCTGGCGGCAGCGGTTGCGGCCGGCCTGATTGCCTTGCTTTTTGCAAGTTCCCCCTCTCTGGATGCGGGCTTGTGGTGGTTTTTGTTGGCCGGATTGCTGTTGAGTGCCGTTGATTTCGGTTCCATGGGCACATTGGACCGGCCGGCACGTATTTTTACCACTTCGGGGAAAGTGGTGGTCTGCATCTTGGTCGGCTCGTTGCTGGTTACGGGGATTTTGTTTCTGGGCGGGCAAGGTTTTACGATGCTTGGACGCAACGGCAGTCCGGGATTGTCAAGACGAACAGACCCTGTGGCCCCGCCGCTTCTTTCGCCGCGACTGTCCAGAGCCAGGTATTGGACACCTTTGGACTATCGTCCACATCTGCTGTTGGGAGAAGCCCGGCTTGCGGATGGAGATTACGACGGGGCGTTGCCGGCGTTCGTTGCGGGGCTACGCTTGAATCCGGTCAATGGACCCATGCTGTATCGATTGGGAAGGTTGCTGGCGGGGCGCGGGCGCATGGAGGATGGGGCCGCGCTCATGAAAAGTGGCATGCGTTTTTCACCGCTCAATCTTGACATGCGGCGGGACAATGTCCTCTGGTTGCTGGACAACCAGAGGCCCGAACAGGCTTTGGCGGGGGTCAAGGGGCTTCTGCACCTGGCCCCTGAACAGACCCTGTTCTGGCTGGAATACTTGAGTCGGGAGGGGTTTGCCGACCGGGAACTGCGGACCGTCTTGCCTCCGCACAGTGCCGCCTATCTGCAGTATGGGGAATGGCGACTAAAAGAAGAGCAACCCCTGCGGGCCGAATGGGGTTTTCGGCAGGCAGTGGATGTTGCCCGGCAGACCCCTCATCCTGAAGCGGACGCGTTTTTGCGTCTGACCTATTTCCTGGTCGAGCAGGGGCGGATTGATGAGGCCTTGTCCGCGGCTCGAACCGGCTTGGAAAGAGTCCCCGGCAGCCTGGATCTGATCCTCCTGGCCGGCGGCCTTTACGAGCGATCCGGACTGACTTTCCGGGCCCGGGAACTTTACCATGACGCCTTGCTGCTGCATCCCGGGAACCAGGAGGTCCTGATGCGGTTGCGGCGCCTTGGCGAGGGATGATCTGCCGCTTCTTTGATTGTCTTTGCTGTGTGACGAAAAAAAATTCGTATAAAGGTTTATGAGGCCTGGCTCGATACCTCAGGCGGCCCAAGGGATTCGGCCAATATGGCTAAACCCTTGTTTATGCTTCCCAAACAGCCCGACAGATTTGCCTGAACCGTTACTTTTTGGTTTCCAGCGCAGTCCTTCACCCCTGCCAAGACAGTCCTTCGGGTTCCTTCGGTGCTACTCTACAGCCGAGTTTCAGGTTGAATATTACCTTTCGATTTGGTATTTTGCCAAAGATATGCGCCAGAAATATGCGACTTGAATCGACTCGAGAACAATCTGCAAGGATGTGTAATTGTGAAGAAAATTGTCATCGACGAAGAGTTTTGCAAGGGCTGTGGTCTGTGTGCGGAAGCCTGTCCGAAGAAACTGCTTTCCGTTGGGAAAAAGCTCAACAAACAGGGTTATCCATTGGTCGAAATCAGCGACGAGGATCAGGACAAGTGCGTCTCCTGTGCCCTGTGCGCCAGGGTCTGCCCGGATGTGGCCATCCGCGTTTATCGTCAGAAAAAGGCTCAGTAAACCCAACCCGGCAGAACAGTCTCGGCGTTCTGTCTTTGGTTTGCCGGGTTGCTGTTCATATTTGTCGGTCCGGAGGAAGCATTGAATAATCGGTTGTTTGTCAAGGGCAATGAAGCGGTTGCCATGGGGGCCATCGAGGCCGGTTGCCGTTATTATTTCGGCTATCCCATTACCCCCCAGAATGATATCCCGGAATACATGTCCAGGGAGATGCCCAAGGTCGGAGGATTTTTTCTTCAGGCGGAAAGCGAAGTTGCGGCCATCAACATGGTGCTGGGCGCCGGCGCCGCCGGAGGGCGGGTCATGACCTCGTCCTCGGGTCCGGGTATTTCCCTGAAAGCTGAAGGCATGTCCTTCATGGCCGGTTCCGAAGTCCCGGCGGTGATCGTCAACATGCAACGCCCCGGGCCTGGTCTCGGCGGTATTGATGCCTCCCAGGCCGACTATTTTCAGGCTGTAAAGGGGGCCGGACACGGCGGTTACCGCCTTATCGTGCTGGCACCCTGGTCGGTCCAGGAATTGTATGATCTGGGCATGCTGGCCTTCGATCTGGCCGATCGCTACCGGACGCCGGTCATGATCCTGGGGGATGCCATGCTCGGTCAGATGAAGGAAGCATTAATTCCCCACTCCTATCACCGTCCGGCTGATCTTCCGGAGAAAGACTGGGTGGTCTGCGGCAAGGGCCGGCGCAACCACGCCAATGTCGTTAAATCCCTGATGCTCAAGGATGGTGAACTGGAAGCGCACAACTGGCATCTGCATGCCAAATACGACCTGATCAAACAACGCGAGACCCGGTGTGCCACGGATAATCTGGACGGTGCGGAGTTGCTGGTCACCGCTTTCGGTTGTGCGGCGCGCATCGCGCGGACGGCCATCGACATGGCCCGCGGAGAAGGCATGAAGGTCGGAATGATTCGGCCCGTTACGGTCTTCCCGTTTCCCTCCGAGGTGTACCTCCAGGCGACTGCCCGGACTCCCAAGGTGCTTTGCATCGAATTGAACAACGGGCAGATGGTCGAGGATGTGCGGCTGTCCGTGGATCGACAGGCCGACGTGCGTTTTTACGGTCGGCCGGGGGGTACCGGTTCGCTGCCGACGCCGGAAGAGCTTCTTGAACAGATTCGCAAACATTACAAGGATTAATCATGGCTGTAAGCGTGCAACCGGTATTCGAGCGGCCGAAGGTTCTCAAGACGACGGCGACCCATTACTGCGCCGGATGCCATCATGGTATTGTGCACCGACTGGTGGCGGAAGCCATCGATCATTTCGGTGTGCAGGATCGCACCATCGGCATCGGTTCGGTAGGATGCAGCGTCCTGCTTTATGAATACTTTGACATCGATGTGGTCGAAGCGCCCCATGGGCGGGCGCCGGCAGTGGGTACGGGCGTCAAACGGGTCCATCCCGACAGCGTTGTGTTCACCTATCAGGGGGACGGCGATCTGGCCGCCATCGGTACGGCGGAGATTATTCACGCTGCCAACCGCGGGGAACTCATGACGGTGATTTTCCTCAACAATACCACCTATGGCATGACCGGAGGCCAGATGGCTCCGACCACCCTGCCGGGTCAGGTCACCACCACTTCGCCCTACGGGCGGGATGTGAAGGTTGAGGGCTATCCGATTCGCATGGCTGAATTGATCGCCATGCTGGGCGGCACCGGGTTTTCCGCCCGGGTGGCCGTCGATACCCCGCAACGGGTCCTTGAAGCGGGCAAAACCATCCGCAAGGCTTTTGGGATGCAGATTGAGAAACAGGGTTTTGCCTTCGTCGAAGTGCTTGGTGCCTGCCCGACCAACTGGGGCATGTCGGCCCTGGAAGCCAACGCCCGCGTCAGCGGTGAGATGATGGGCTATTTCCCCCTGGGGGTTTACAAAGACATCACCGTGTCGGCCTGACCCCATGGGGCCGTCGGCACGGGCAACGGAAACGGATTGGACCCATGAGCGATAATGTTTTTATGGCCGGCTATGGCGGCCAGGGAATCCTGGTAATCGGCAACTTGCTGGCATGCGGAGCCATTCTGGAAGGGCACAATGCTTCCTATTTTCCGGCCTACGGACCCGAAAAACGGGGTGGATCGGCCATGTGTACCGTGATTGTGGCCGACAGTGAAATCGGCTCACCGGTTATCGGGCGACCGCGGGTGGCGCTGTTGCTCAATCAGATTGCCATGGACAAGTATTTTTCGCAGATCAAGCCGGGCGGCATCTGTCTGTACAATTCATCACTGGTCGATCATCTGCCGTCGCAACGGGACGATCTTTGCCTGATCGCCATGCCCGCCAACGAGATGGCCTATGAAATCGGCAATCCGCGCCTGGTCAACATGCTGATGCTGGGCGCCTATGCCGAGAAAACCGGTGCGGTCCGCCTCGCCAGCCTGAAGGCCGGCCTGGAACTGATTCTGCCCGAACGCAACAAACGCTTTATTCCTGCGAATGTCGAAGCACTGGATCGCGGCGCGGCCTTTGTCCGGGATTCGGTGGCCGCCGCATGCTGATGGCATGACCCGGGTTGAATTCATCAAAATTCGGCGACCTGAAAAAGCTCTGCATCTGTGCCGGTTGGCAGAGGAATTTTTCGAGGCCGGCCATAAAATTGTGGTCACGGTCGGTGACGAAAACCAGGGAATCACTCTGGATCGGTTTATGTGGGTCTGGAAGAAATCGGCCTTTGTCCCGCACGCTTACGACAATGGGGCCGTGGACTGCCTGGATGAGCCGGTCCTCATTCTCCACGATGAGCGAAATCCCAACGGTGCCGATGTACTGATCATGGGGCGTCCCTGTTCGCCTCATTTTGTCGGGCAGTTCTCCCTGGTTATCGATTTTGCCGAAATCTATGATGATGAGCTTGCCACTCAGGCTCGCCAACGCTATATCCGGTTCCGGGAGGCAGGCTTTGCGGTGGCCATGCGTCAATAAAGCCGGTGCGGACAGCCTGGTTTGTTTGTCCCATTACCCGACTCTCGAAGAGGAACTGGCCCTGGCGCCGCAAGCCGCCGGGGCCTTGGCGATTTGGCAGCTTCGCCCCGGTGCCATCCTGACGGTATCGGCACCGGACGGGAGCTGTTTCCGGGCCCGCTTTCTGGGTGACAACCGGGTTAAACCCTTTCAGGCCCTTCCGGATTTTAAGGATGGCGAGATGCAGTTCACGGTGTTTCAGGCCTTGCCCGGCAAGGAACGGTTTGAGCTGATTCTGGAAAAGTTGACGGAGATCGGTGTTCATCGCATTGTGCCCATGGTCACGCAACGCTCCGCAACCCTGGCCGACCGGGATCGTCCCCAGAAAAAGTCCCATCGCTGGCCTCATATTCTCCTGGCGGCCGCCAAGCAATGTCGACGACCCACCATCCCTGAATTGGCACCTGTCACTGGTTGGGAGGAGGCCTTGCAGGAAGCGGCCGGGGCCGACCAGGCCTTCATGCTCTTCGAGGGGGCAACGGATCTGACCCTGGGCCAGGCTTTGACTACGAAACGCCCCGCTTCCGTCGCCTTGCTGGTCGGCCCGGAAGGGGGGTTTGCCGGCGAGGAGGTTGACCAGGCCGGTCGGGCGGGCATTCGCCAGGTATCTCTGGGGGCAAGGATTTTGCGCACTGAAACGGCGGCTTTGGCGGGTGCTATTTTGGTTCAGCATCTTCTGGGGCGGCTGGGCTGATTTTCGCGGCTTTAGCATTGAAAGAATACTGCCCATGAACCTTGAGAACATGGCCGTGGTCCTGGTGGAACCCCAGGGTCCGCTGAATATCGGCTCGGTCTGTCGTGTCATGATGAATTTCGGCCTGAGCGATCTGCGACTCGTCAACCCCGCGACGGATCACCTGGTCGATGATGCCCGGCGCATGGCGGTCAAGGCCACGCCACTGCTGGAAGGGGCCCGATTGTATGCGAGCCTGGGCGAGGCGCTGGCCGACTGTCATCTGGCGGCCGGCACCACCCGTCGATTCGGTAAATATCGGGAGGATTTTCTGCACCCGGATGATGCCGCCGCGACTCTTCTCGAAGCCACGTTTCACGGTCGCGTCGCCTGGGTTTTCGGCCGCGAAGACAAAGGGTTGACCACAGCCGAACTGGAAATGTGCCAGCGGTTCATCACCATTCCCACCATGGACGAATGCCCTTCCATGAATCTGGCACAGGCGGTTGCGGTCTGCCTCTATGAAACCGCCCGGGCCTTTGGGGCCGCTCGCGGCAAAACCGCGGGCCAGCGCAAGGTCGCAAGCATCGCCAGCCAGGAAGCCATGTTCGGCCACATGCGTAGTACTTTGTTGGATATCGGTTATCTGGATCCGCAGAATCCGGATCATATTTTGCGCAGTTATCGGCGTATTTTCAGCCGCGCCGGCCTCACTGATCGCGAAGTACGCATCCTCCGCGGACTGTGGAGTCGCATCGACTGGGTGGAGGGTGAGCGGCGAAAAGGGCAGGGGAATGACGGAACCGATCATTGAGGAATTAACCATCAAGGCCCTGGCTTTTGGTGGACAGGGCCTCGGACGCCATCAAGGCAAAGTGATTTTCGTCCCCTTTACCGCGCCCGGTGACCGTATTGCCTGTCGCCTCCTGCGCAGCAAAAAGCACTACGCCGAAGGTCGGCTGCTGAATATCCATAGTCCCGGACCACACCGCCGGGAGGCTCCGTGTCCGGTTTTCGGCAATTGTGGCGGCTGTCAGTGGCAGCACCTCGAGTACTCGGCACAATGTCATTGGAAAGAACAGATTTTCGCTGACCTGCTGACTCGTCAGCTGCCCGTTTGTCGCAGTCGTATTCGCCCTTTGTCCGCTGCTGCGGAGCCTTGGGGATATCGCAGCCGGGCGCAAATCAAGTGCCATCTGACGGCACAGGAGCTGGCAATGGGCTTTTACCGCCCTGGCAGCCATTTCGTGGTGGCCATGGAGCAATGTCCGGTCTTGCATCCCGCCCTGAATGCCGCCAAGTCCGTCATCGCCGGATGGCTCGCGGGAAGGCCCTGGGCGCGCCAGATTCCACAGGTGGATATGGCCGTCGATGACCTTGGCCGGGTGCGGGCGGTGTTGCATTATCTGGGCGCCGACCGGGACCGCTTGAACCACTTTCTGGCGCCTTTGGCACGAGGGGCCGGAATCGCTCTTTTTCTTCAGTCCGGGCGCAAATCGAGTCTTGCCAGGATTTGGGGGGAAGAGGAATTGTCCATTGCCGTGGGGGAACCGCCGATGCTGCTTGGCTACGGTCCGGGAGGCTTCGCCCAGATCAACCTGGAGCAGAATCGCGCCATGGTAGAAGAGGTCGTGACGGCCTTGGCCGAAGATCCGCCAGGCCGGGTGCTGGATCTTTTTTGCGGCATGGGGAATTTCACTCTGCCCCTGGCCAGAATCGCCGGGAGGGTCATCGGTGTGGAGGATTACGCCCCGGCCATCGACTGGGCACGCCGGAACGCCGGCAGGGTCGGCATGACGCATATTGAATTCCACGCCCGACCGGCTGCCGGGGCGGCCACGGAACTGGCCGCCGGAGGAAACTTCGATCTGGTTTTGCTGGATCCGCCTCGAACGGGGGCCCGCGAAGTCATCAAGGAACTGCTCCGCCTTGCGCCGCGGCGAATTCTGTACATATCCTGTGACCCGGCCACCCTGGCCCGGGATCTGACCCCCCTGATTCACGGCGGCTATGAGCTGCTCTGGTCGCGGCCCTACGATTTGTTTCCCCAGACTCACCATATCGAAAGCATCACCCTGCTCCAGTTACGGTAACAGATGCCGGTTTAATTGTTTTTCTTGCTTTTTTAACCCTTGCGTGTTAAGAAGGTAGCGATACACTTGTTCACGAAAGAGAAGTGAGCTTCCAGCTCACTTTTTTTATTTCTTCGGGCTAAGTTCAGTTCAAGAAACACCGGCAGGGGAATTGCTGCATGACCCAGGGAACCGTCAAGGACAGAATCCACGCTCTCATCATCCCCATTCTCGAAGAACGGGGCATGGAACTGGTTGAACTCGAATTCAAGCGGGAAGGGCACGATTGGTTGCTGCGTCTGTTCATTGATCAGCCTACCGGCATCAGCCTGGATGACTGCGTGGATGTCAGTCGCGCCCTGGGTGTGGTTCTGGAGGTCGAAGATCCCATCGATGCCCCGTACCGGCTGGAAGTGTCCTCTCCGGGGTTGGATCGACCCCTGACCAAGCCGCAGGATTATGATCGTTTCGCCGGTCGCAAGGTCAAGATCAAGACGACCGTGCTCCTGGATCCGGATGAAAGCGGGCGGGGACGTAAAACCTTCGTCGGTCTCCTGCAGGGATTGCGCGACAACAAAGTCGCCTTGCAGTTAACCGACAAAAAAGGGATTCAGGTGGAAATCCCTCTGGATGATATTGAAAAAGCCAATCTAGAAATCGATTTCTAGATTGTTTTGAAAAATTCGCTAGAAATTTCCGCTTTTTTCTGGCCAGCGGGACAAGCGGAAGCGGCAAATTTTACTGAGGAGACGTTGACAGATGCTGGGAAATCTCAATCACATTATTGATCAGGTGGTCAAGGAGAAGGGCATCGACCGGGCAGTTCTGGTCGAGGCGCTGGAATCCGCGGTACTGTCCGCTGCCAATAAAAAATATCGCAATACCCGCGAACTGGAAGCTCATTACAATGACGATTTGGGCGAGGTGGAACTGTTCGAATTTGTCACTGTGGTCGAGGAGGTCGTCGATTCCTACAAGGAGATCGATCTCGAGGAGGCGCAGGAGATCGATCCCGATGTCGAAGTGGGAGATTCCCTCGGCATGAAAATGGAAGCCGGCAATTTCAGTCGCATTGCCGCCCAGACCGCCAAGCAGGTCATCATCCAGAAGGTGCGCGAAGCCGAGCGGGAAAAAATCTTCAATGAGTTCAAGGGCCGCGTGGGCGAGTTGGTCAATGGCATCGTGCGTCGCTATGAGCGTGGCGATTTGGTCATCGATCTCGGCCTTACGGAAGGCCTGCTGCCCCACCGCGAACAAGTGCCGCGGGAAAACTATCGTCAGGGCGATCGGGCACGGGTGCTGATTTCCGAGGTCAAGATGTCGACCAAGGGGCCCCAGGTTATTCTTTCCCGTACGCATCCGAATCTGGTGGCGGCCCTGTTTCAGTTTGAAGTTCCGGAAATCGCCGAAGGGATCGTCGAAATCAAGGCCGTGGCGCGAGAGGCCGGCAGCCGGACCAAGATTGCCGTGGCTTCCTACGATTCCGATGTTGACCCGGTTGGGGCCTGCGTCGGCATGCGCGGTTCGCGGGTGCAGAATGTCGTGTCGGAATTGCGTGGTGAAAAGATCGACATTGTCCCCTGGACGCCGGATGTCGGCCGCTTCGTCTGTGCGGCATTGGCGCCGGCCACGGTAACGCGTATCTATGTCGACAATGACGAGCAGGCGCTCGAGGTCATTGTTCCGGATGATCAGCTGTCCCTGGCTATCGGGAAAAAAGGCCAGAACGTTCGTCTCGCAGCACGCCTGACCGGTTGGAACATCGATATCAAAAGCGAATCCAGAGCGGCGGAACTCGAAAATGAAAGCTTGGAAGCGGAGAAAACCGCTTCGGCTGCCGAAGAAGCCGATGCACAGGGAGTCGGCATGACCGCCGCGGAAGGCGACGCAGAGCCCTCCGTCGACCTGCTCGAAGAGGTTGCAGGCCACGTTGAGTCCGTCGATGAATCGGAGACGGAACCTGAAGAATAACGCTGAATTGCCGTCTCGTCGTAGCCCGCAACGTACTTGTGCAGGGTGCAGGAAGGTCCTTGACCAAGACCTTTTGGTACGGTATGTTCTGAGCCCTGAGCAACAGGTTCTGGTGGACTATCGGCATAAATTGCCGGGGCGTGGAATTTATACCTGCATCCATCTGGCCTGCCTGCAGGCAGCCATCAAGCAGGGCCGATTTATTCGCGGTCTGCGTGCCGACGCCCTGCGGCCGGAAGCGGAGGCTTTGTGGAAAATGCTCGCTCGTCAGATTGAGGAGCGGGTGCTGAGCCTGATTGGCATGGCCCGTAAGTCCGGTCAATCCAGTTCCGGGTTACGCCAAATCAAGGCCGAAGCGGCCCGGGAGCGGTTGCCGGCACTGATGGTGCTGGCATTGGACCTGTCGCCCGGAACACGTGAAAAATTGCAGCAGTTCGCGGCTCGAAACGAGATACCCTGCTATATCGCCTTCAATAAGGCGGTCCTCGGTCAGGTTTTGGGCAAGGCCGAGCGTGGAGCGGTGGCAATCGGGGCCGGACCGCTGGCAACAGCGATAATTGAAGAGTTGGAACGGTTCAAAAGTATTTCGGGGGAGTCCTGATGGTAAAAAAGATGAGGGTATACGAACTTGCGCAAAAGATGGGCCTGGACAACAAGGCGCTGCTGGACAAGCTGCACCTGGCCGGAATCGATGCCAAGAGTCACATGAGCGTTTTGAACGAGGACGAAATGGCGAAGATCGAAGCTGAATCCGTCGACCCGGTGGAAAAGGTCGAAGAACAACGCATTACTCCGGGCGTCATCCGTCGTCGTCGCAAGGAAGTACCCCAGGCTGCCGATCAGGCCGTTGCCCCCGTGGCCGAAGAAGAGCAACCGGTGGCGGAACCGGAACCCGCTCTTGCGACCAAGCCTGCAGCGCCTGAAGTTCCGAAAGAGGAACAGCCGGCACCGGTGATTGCGGTCTCCGATGAGGCCCGGCCGCCTGTCGAGCCCGTTGTCGAACCGGTCGCCCTCGAGTCCGCCGAGGAAAAAACCGAACCTCAGGTCGAGCCGGAACTGCCGGAAATGCCTGTTGCAACGCCGGCGGAGCCGGTTAAAGCTGAAAAACCCGTCCTGGAAAAGCCGGCGGCACCCGCTGTCGGCTCCGTTGAGCCGGAGGCCAAAGTTGCCGGCGGCCGGGAGACCCCCCCCGTGGCTCAGAAGGCCACCGCCAACCGGGCGAAAATCCTCGGGCGCGTCGAGCTTTCAACGCTTGCCCCGCCGCCGGCCAAGGAGGAACGTCGAGCGCCCGCCGGTCGTGGCACTGAACGTCCGGCCCGCGAGCGGCAGCCGCGTCCGGCGCGCCCGGCTCCCGCGGCGCCTGGAGCCATGCCTCCCGCCATGCCGGAAATACCATTGGAAGGCAAGGAAGGACGGGGCGTCAAAAAGGCCAAGAAGGGCAAGGCGGCCACTTTCGACAAAGACCGCTCGGTACGAGACGAAGGCAAGGCCCGTCGTACGCGCCGCGAAGTTTACGAGCCGGAGCATGAGGACTGGCGCGGTGGCCGTCGTGGCAAGAAGGCGCCGAAGGTCAACAAGAAGACCGAAGTCACTGTTTCCAAAGCCATCAAGCGCGTGATTCGCATCAGCGACGTCATCACCGTTGCCGAGTTGGCCAAACGTATGGGTATCAAGGGCAAGGATCTGATCAAGGAACTCATGCGCCAGGGCACCATGGTGACCATTAACCACCCTCTCGACTTTGAAACCGCCGCAATTCTGGCTTCGGAATTCAATTACGAGGTGGAAAACATCGCCTTTGATGAAGAGCTGATCCTGGAAGACACCTCCGATGTCACCGTCGATGAGGTCGAGGAACATCTCCAGACCCGTCCGCCGGTGGTGACAATCATGGGTCACGTCGACCATGGCAAGACCAGCCTGCTGGATGCCATTCGTACAACCAATGTCACGGCCGGTGAGGCGGGCGGCATCACTCAGCATATCGGGGCCTATGATGTGGAAATCGGCGGCCGGAAAATCACCTTCCTCGACACGCCGGGCCACGAGGCCTTCACTGCCATGCGCGCTCGCGGCGCCCAGGTTACGGATATCGTTATCCTGGTGGTGGCCGCCGACGACGGCGTCATGCCTCAGACCAAGGAAGCCATCAGTCATGCCCAGGCTGCCAGTGTGCCGATCATCGTGGCCATCAACAAGATCGACAAGCCGGACGCCAAACCGGAGCGGGTCATGCAGGAGTTGACCGAGTTCGGCATGGTTCCGGAATCCTGGGGTGGTGAAACGATTTTTGTTGAAGTGTCGGCCAAGGAAAAAATCAATCTCAACGAATTGCTGGAAATGGTTCTGCTGCAGGCCGAAGTCCTGGATCTGAAGGCCAGCCCGGCCAAGCGGGCGAAGGGAGTCATCGTCGAGGCTCGCCTGGACCGTGGTCGCGGGCCGGTTGCTACGGTGCTGGTGCAGGAAGGTACCCTGCGGATCGGCGATCCCATCGTTTCCGGTACCTTCTTTGGCCGGGTACGGACCATGACCAACGACAAGGGGCAGCGCCTCGAGGACGCCGGGCCGTCCTGTCCGGTGGAGGTGACGGGGTTGTCCGGCACCCCGACCGCCGGGGAAAGCTTCTACGCCGTCGAAACCGAAAAGGCAGCCAAGGAAGTGGCCAGCCACCGCGAACGCAAATTGCGCGAGCAGGAACTGGCGACCACCAGCAAGTTTTCTTTGGAACAGCTTTATGCGCGCTTGCAGGGCGGCGAGGTCAAGGAACTCAAGGTCATCATCAAGGCCGACGTGCAGGGCTCCGTCGAGGCGGTGCGCGATTCGCTGCTTAAACTGTCCACCGATGCCTGCCGATTGGTGGTCATCCATGCCGGCGTCGGCGGCATTACGGAAGGTGATGTTTCCCTGGCCGCCGCCTCCGACGGCATTATTCTGGGCTTCAATGTAAGGCCGGAAACCAAGGCGGCCCTGCAGGCGGAAACCGACGGCGTCGATATCCGGTTGTACACGGTCATTTATGACGCCGTTGCGGACATTCGGAACGCCATGGAAGGGCTTCTGGCGCCCACCTTGCGGGAGCGGCACCTCGGTAACGTGGAGGTTCGCGAGACCTTCAATGTCTCCCGGGTCGGGACCATTGCCGGTTGTTACGTTACTCAGGGCAAAGTCCTGCGAAATGCCCAGGTACGCCTGATTCGGGACAATATCGTCATCTGGACGGGCAAGTTGGCTTCCCTCAAGCGCTTCAAGGATGACGCCCGTGAAGTGGCGTCGGGTTACGAGTGCGGCATCAGCCTGGAAAACTACAATGACATCAAGGTTGGCGATGTGATTGAAGTATTTGAAGTGGTTGAGGAAAAAACGGCTCTGTAGCAGCGGGCAGCGATGGTTGTCGGGGTTTTAAGAATCGAGGTGTTCATACCTCAAAGCCGGAATCTCAAAGAGAAGCGCTCGGTGACACGCAGCCTTCTCGGTCGCTGTCGCAACCGCTGGCCGGTCTCGGCGGCTGAAACCGGACTCCACGATCTGTGGCAGCGCGCCGAGTTCGGCATCGCCATTGTGACCGGGGACGAAGGGCAGGCCCATACCGTGTTACAGAACGTCGTCGCGGATATGGAGGGCAGCGGCCTGGCCCAAGTCTGCCGGCAAGATATGGAACTTCTTCATTATTGAAAGTATACATTTGCAAAGCTCTCGTTCACAAAAAGTAGGAGAATCGATTCACAAGGAGATCTCAGAGCTCTTGATCAAAGGGCTCAAGGATCCCCGGGTCGGTTTCGTCACCGTAACCGGGGTCGAAGTGACCCCGGATCTTCATCTGGCACGGGTTTACTTCACCGTTTTCGGGGATGACAAACAGCGCAAGGATTCGCAAAAAGGCTTGCAGAGTGCCGTGCCTTTTTTGCGCCGTGAACTCGCCAAGCGTCTGCGGATGCGTTATGTGCCCGATTTGCTGTTCCAGTTTGACGCCTCCCTGGAATACGGTAACCGCATCGAATCCCTGATCCGGGACATTCACGAAAGCGACAGCCATGACGAGCGCGATCCTGACGACAATTAGGGAAGGGCAGCGCTTTCTGGTCGCGTCCCATCAGAGTCCCGACGGTGATGCCATCGCGTCCATTTTGGCGCTGAGCCTGTTTTTGCGCGAGCAGGGCAAGGAGGTGGTCAGCTTCAACCTGGACGGTGTCCCCGAAGAATTGGCCTTTCTGCCCGGCGCCGACGGAGTGGTGCGGGAATTGCCTGAAGGCGCCTGTTTCGATGCCGGTTTTGTCCTCGATTCCGGCGAACTTCGCCGAGCCGGGGGGTTCCTGAAGGATTGCTGCCGGCAATTGATCAACATCGATCATCATCCCCATTCCGAGCCCTTCGGAGCCATCAATTGGGTGGTTGAGGAAGCCTGTGCCACCGGAGCCCTGATTTATCGCCTTATTCGTGACGGGGGCTTCAGCGTTTCGCCGGCCGTCGCCATGTGCGTCTATACGGCTATTTTGTCCGATACGGGTTCCTTTCGCTACTCCAACGCCAATCCCGAGGCCTTTGAAATCGCCTCGACCCTGGTGGGGATGGGTATTTCACCCTGGATGGTTGCGGGCCAGCTTTATGAAAACCGCCCCGCCCGCCAATTACGCTTGTTGAGCCGGGTTTTGAATACCCTGACGGTTTCGTCTTGCGGCCGTTTCGGTTCCGTCAGCGTTACCCTCGACATGTTTTCCGCAACGGGAACCGGACCGGAGGATACGGACGGATTCGTCAATTATCCCCGTTCCATTCGGGGGGTGGAAGTCGCCTTGTTTTTCCGGCAGACCGAGGCCCAACAGTTCAAGGTGGGTTTCCGCTCCAAGGGAAAGGTCAATGTAGGGGAGTTGGCGCGGGAATTCGGCGGGGGAGGGCATCATAATGCCGCCGGCGCGGTGGTCGACGGGGCCTTCGAAGAAGTCCGCACAACGGTTCTGACGCGCCTGAACGACCTGCTGCCTCTGAATTCATGAACGGCTTGCTGCTCGTCGACAAGCATCAGGGAGCCACCTCCCATGATGTGGTGCGCCAAGTGCGCCGGTTATTCGGAACTCGTCGCGTGGGACATGCCGGGACTCTGGATCCGTTGGCCACCGGCCTGCTTCTGGTGGCGGTGGGAGAGGCAACCCGCCTGGTCGAGTTTCTCATGGAAGGGGACAAGGTCTACCGGGCAACCCTGAAGTTCGGCGAGGTCACCGACAGTCAGGATTCCGAAGGCGCCGTGTTGTCAAGGCACGGCTTCGAAGGGGTGACCCGCGCTGCCATTGAAAGCGCCTGCGCCAATCTGGTGGGACCCATCCTACAGATTCCTCCCATGCACTCCGCCCTGAAAAGGAACGGCGTCCCCCTATACAAATTGGCCCGTCAAGGGGTCGAAGTGGATCGCGAGCCCCGACCGATCCAGATTCATGAGTTGCGACCAGAGGTTTATGAACCGCCATTTTTGTCCTTGACGGTTCGCTGCTCCAAGGGGACCTACGTGCGGACCCTGTGCCACGATTTGGGTCGGCACCTGGGTTGCGGAGCCCACATGACCGCCCTTCGGCGTCTGGGCAGTGGTTCCTTCAGGGTCGAAGAAGCCTTGACCCTGGAGGCCATTCAGCAACTGTCTTCCGATGAACGTTGTCGGCACTTATTGCCGCTGCGGGATGCGTTGCGGGATTATCCGAACCTGGCGGTCCGCCAACAGGCCTGGCGGCGCCTGGCTCATGGCATTCCGCCCGCCCTGTCCGATTTGGTTTTGGCGCCCCAATGCGAGACGGGGGCCATCGTGCTGCTGACCGCTGCGGAACAGCTTTTGGCGATTGCCCGCTGGGCACCCGAACGGGTACGTGAGCAACGGGGCGATTTTGAACTTCTGAAAGTCTTTCCGGATCTGCTGCCAGGCTGAAATGCGCTTTACTCAGTCGGGGATCTATGGTAATAAAAGGTGCGCTTTCAAAGGGAAATCCGCTACTTTCGTGCAAAGACAAAGATGGCGCCATCTTTGTCGGGACAGGTGGTGTTTTCCGATTTGGCAAAGTTCGCTCTTGTTTTCGGTAGCCCATCGCGGGCTCCTCAGGTTTCCCATTTACAGCCTGATACAGAGCATTAAATCATCAGGAAAGGAGGTGGCATAAGTGCTGGCCACGGAAAAAAAACAGGAAATCATCAAGCAGTTTGAACGTCATGAAGGGGATACCGGTTCGCCGGAAGTCCAGATTGCGCTGTTGTCTGAGCGCATCACCTATCTGACCGAACATTTCCGGACCCATAAGAAGGATCACCATTCCCGGCGCGGTCTGCTGAAGATTGTCGGTCAGAGAAGGCGGCTTCTCGATTATCTGAAAAACAAAGACGTTGAACGGTACCGTGCAATCATAAAAAGCTTGGGTATCCGCAGGTAGTATCGGGCAGCACGCTTCTTGTTCCCGGGAAGCTGCTGCCTTTGTTTTATCGAGGTGCTAATGGAGGTTGTCCGGAGAGAGCAGCCGGCCCCGAATGGGCATGGCCGGCTATTGTCTCAGGCCATCCTCCTTTAGCTGTTTGCAACAGACGACTTGGTGCGCCAGGTCATGGGAACATCTTGTTGCAGCAAAAAAGTGCCAACTAAGGCACGTTCCCACCGGCAGGGCCGGTGGGGTCGAACATGAACAAAGGAGATTGTCTTGGCTTACCACAAAGTAGAAATCGAATTCAACGGTCAGGCGCTGACCATCGAGACAGGCAAAATGGCCCGCCAGGCCGATGGTGCTGTGGTCATTACCTATGGCGACACCAAGTTGCTGTGCACGGCGGTGGCCGCCAAGCAGATGCGCGAAGGGCAGGACTTTTTTCCTCTGGTGGTCAACTACCAGGAGAAATTCTATGCCGGCGGCAAAATTCCCGGCTCCTTCTTTCGCCGGGAGCGGGGCGCCACGGAACGGGAGACTCTGATTTGCCGTCTCATCGACCGCCCCCTGCGGCCCCTGTTTCCGAAAACCTTCCTCTATGATACCCAACTCATGCCGACGGTGATTTCCGTCGACGGCATCAATGATCCGGACACGTTAGCCGTGGTCGGCTGCTCCGCCGCCCTGGAAGTCTCCGATATTCCCTTTTGTGGACCGATTGCGGCGGTACGCGTCGGTCGTATCGATGGCGAACTGATCGCCAACCCCACCCACGCCCAGCGGGCCGAAAGCGATCTCGATATGATCGTGGCCGGTTCCCGAGATGCCATCATCATGGTCGAGGGCGAGGCGGATTTTGTCAGTGAAGCAGACATGCTGGAGGCCCTGTTCTTTGGGCACCAGGCCATGCAACCCTTGATCGAACTGCAGGAGAAACTGCGTGCCCTGGTCGCTCCGGTGAAACGCGACTGCCCGGAGAAACAAGTCGACGAGGCACTGGCGCAGCGCGTAACGACCTTGGCTGAAGCCGGTCTGCAGGATGCGGTGCGGATTCGTTCCAAACAGGATCGGTACGCTGCCGTTGCTCAGGTCAAGGCCGAGGTCAAGGAAGCGCTGACGGAAGAGTTCGAAGGCCGTCAGGGTGAAGTCGGCGAGATACTCAGCGGTCTGCAGAAACGCCTGGTGCGGCAGATGGTCATCAAGGACCAGGTTCGTATCGACGGCCGTGACCGCAAAACCGTCCGCCCCATCACTTCCGAGGTCGGTCTGTTGCCCCGTGCTCACGGCAGCGCCCTGTTTACGCGTGGCGAGACCCAGGCCCTGGTGGCGGTGGCCCTGGGTACCTCCAAGGATGAGCAACGGATGGACAATGTGCAATCCATGGAATTTAAAAAGTTCATGTTGCACTATAACTTTCCACCGTTTTGTGTCGGTGAAACCAGCATGCGACTGTTCCCCGGCCGTCGCGAAATCGGTCACGGCATGCTGGCGGAACGTTCGGTGACCAAGGTGCTGCCCAACCATGATGATTTTCCCTACACCATCCGCATCGTATCCGACATTCTGGAATCCAACGGCTCTTCTTCCATGGCCAGTGTCTGCGGCTCCACCCTGGCGCTGATGGATGCCGGCGTTCCCATCTCCAAGGCCGTGGCCGGTATTGCCATGGGTCTGATCAAGGAAGGGGACGATGTGGTGGTGTTGTCCGACATTCTCGGCGATGAGGACCACCTCGGTGATATGGACTTCAAGGTGACCGGGACCCGGGATGGCATCACCGCCCTGCAGATGGACATCAAGATTAGCGGCGTCAGCAAGGATATCATGCGAACCGCTCTGGATCAGGCCCGGGAAGGCCGGTTGCATATTCTGGACAAGATGGCGGAAGCCCTTGAACAGCCGCGTCCCGAACTGTCTCCCTTCGCGCCGCGCATCACCACCATCCATGTCAAGCCGGATCAGGTACGCACGGTCATCGGCCCCGGCGGCAAGAACGTCCGCGGCGTTATCGAGGCAACCGGATGCGCCATCGACATCGAGGATGACGGTCGGATCAACATCGCTTCCAACGACGAAGCGGCCTGCAAACAGGCCATCCGCATGATTCGGGCCCTGACCCAGGAAGCCGAAATCGGCAAACTTTACAAGGGTACGGTCAAAAAAGTCATGGAATTCGGAGCCTTCGTGGAAATTTTCCCTGGCACCGACGGCCTGGTGCATATTTCCGAATTGGCCAAGGAGCGGGTTAAAAACGTCACTGATGTCCTCAAGGAAGGCGACGAGGTCATCGTCAAATGCCTGGACATCGATCGGCAAGGCAAAATCAAACTGTCCCGCAAGGAAGCCCTGGATCAGGTATTTTCCGAAGACGAATAATTTTCAATGACATTTCTTGCTCGTGAGACATGATTGAAAAAACCGTTCTCGATAACGGTGTCCGCATTCTGACCGAGTCCATCCCCGGGACCTATTCCGCGACCGTCGGTTTTTGGGTCGAGAATGGGTCCCGGCATGAAACTCCGACTGAAAACGGTATCTCCCACTTTATCGAGCACATGCTCTTCAAGGGCACGTTGAGACATGGCGCCCTGACCATTGCCAAGAAGATCGACGCAATGGGCGGGGCGCTTAATGCGTTTACCAGCCAGGAATACAGTTGTTATTTGGCCAAAGTTGAAAGTCGGAAGTTGCCTCAGGCCATCGATTTGCTGTCCGACGTGCTGCTCAACGCGCTTTTCGATCTGGATGACATTGAAAAAGAAAGGCGTGTCATACTGCAGGAGATACTCGGTCTTGCCGATAACTCCGATGAACTGGTGCATGATCAATTCAATCGTGCCTATTGGCAGGGGCATGGCTTGGGGCAACCCGTTATCGGGACGGCTCAAACCGTATCCGCTCTGACCCGCGAACAGTTACTCAGTTTCGTCGCGGATCGCCTGCACGCCACGAACCTGCTCATCTGCGTTGCCGGGCAGGTACACCACGCTCAGGTGGTTGACCGGTTGTGCGGTTTTTTTTCCGCTCTTCCGGCAGGAAAAAAGCCTGAACGAACGGTTCCCAAGCCCTCCTACCGGCAGGTTGTCAGTCTTTTCAAGGAACTCGAACAGGTCCATCTGTGCCTGGGAACCCCGGCTCCATCGCAATCAAGTCCGGAACGATTTACGGCTCATGTTCTCAATGCGGTATTGGGCGGAAGCATGAGTTCGCGCCTTTTTCAGATACTGCGCGAACAGCACGGTCTGGCTTATGCCATTTACAGTTATCTCAATTCACACAGCGATTGCGGCGCTCAGGTCATTTATGCCGGTATTTCGCCCTCCGACCTGAATGTGGCCATGACGTTGATTCTTCATGAGTTGCGGCAACTGCGTACTTTTGGTATCAGCCGCGAGGAGTTGAACTTCGCCATCGATAAACTCAGCGGCCAATTTTTGCTGTCCTTGGAAAATACCGAACATCGCATGACGCGACTGGCCCGCAACCACATGTTTCTGGGATATGTCCAGTCGCCCCGGGAAGTCCTCGACTCCTTTCGTCGGGTACGCCTTGAGGATGTGCAGGCTCTGGCCCGCGATATGTTTCAGGATGAATATCTGCACGTGGTCATGGTCGGCAAGGTGCCCAAGGAAGGATATCCGCTGGTGGATCTGACTGTAGAAGATTGATAAACTGTCACAGGATTGCCAACCCATGCAGAACCTCAAGGTTCAAGTCAAATGTTTGCATCCGGCGGCCAAACGGCCCGCCTACATGAGTTCCGCCGCCGCCGGAATGGATCTCTGTGCTTGCCTGGAAAGTGCCATCGAACTCCTTCCCGGGCAGCGTCGGTTGGTTCCGACGGGTTTGGCCATGGCGATTCCCGCCGGCTACGAAGGCCAGGTCCGGCCCCGCTCCGGTCTGGCCCTGCGCCAGGGGGTGACCCTGGTCAACACGCCCGGTACCATCGATAGCGACTATCGGGGAGAGATTGCGCTCATTGTCATCAATCACGGGCAGGATACCGTGACCATCCAACCGGGAGAACGCCTGGCCCAACTGGTCATAGCTCCGGTCATGCAGGCGGAGTTGGAGTATGTCGAACAATTGGATGCCACCGTCCGGAATACCGGCGGCTTCGGTCATACCGGCCGGCAGTGAACCCCGTGGGAAAGGTCAACCATGGGGCATGAACCAGGAAAGGACAATTCACCATGATCCTCGCCATCAATCCTGAAAATCCCCAGAAACGTCTTGTCAACCGGGTGGTGGAATGCCTGAAACAGGGCGGCGTGATCGCTTATCCGACGGATACCATCTACGGCCTGGGGTGCGATATCTTCAACCGCAAAGGCGTGAAACGCATCTATCAGATTAAACAGCGCAATGCCAAGAAACCCTTTTCCTTCATCTGTTCCGATCTCTCGGACATTTCCACCTATGCCCAAGTCAGCAATATGGCCTTCAAAATCATGAAGCGCTACCTGCCGGGGCCCTATACCTTCGTGCTGGAAGCGACCCGGACAGTTCCCGATCTTTTGACCACGCAACAAAAAACCGTCGGCATCCGTATTCCGCAAAACCCCATTGCCCTGGCCATCGTGCACGAACTGGGGCATCCATTGGTGACCACCAGCGCCAATATCACCGGCGAGGAACCCTGCTACGATCCCCAGGAAATCGAAGAACATCTCGGCCGCATGATCGATATTGTCGTCGACGGCGGCATTGTCAGGGGCGAGGCATCGACGGTGATCAGCCTGGTCAACGATGAAGTCCAAGTTCTGCGCCAGGGCGCCGGCGATACCTCCTGGATCCACCAACTTTAGCCTCTCGGGCAGCCTTTTTTGACTGCAGAAAAATGAAGCCGCCGGCCCCAGGCAGGGCTTGAAAAATACGGCCCAGTCCGGTATAGTGCGCACCGTTTTGAGGCGGCGGATTTTTCAGGGCGCCGCTCGCGAACTTTTTCGTCACAGGTTTCCGTCAAAGGAGCACCCGGATGCCCGATTTCATCAGCCAGGCCATGGTCTTCGGCCTGATCGGCGGTCTCGGCCTGTTTCTGTTCGGCATGAAAATCATGTCGGAAGGTCTGCAGAAAGTGGCCGGGGACCGCATGCGCCAGATTCTCGGTGCTCTGACCAACAACCGCCTGGTCGGCACCCTCGTGGGTGTGGCCGTGACCGCCATTATCCAGTCCTCCAGCGCCACCACGGTCATGGTGGTCGGCTTTGTCAATGCCGGCCTCATGTCCCTGGTGCAGTCCATCGGCGTTGTCCTCGGCGCCAATATCGGCACCACCGTCACCGCCCAACTGCTCGCCTTTAAAATCACTCAGTATGCACTGCCGGCCATCGGCGTCGGCACGGCCCTCAAGCTTTTCTCACGCAGCAAAAAGTGGGTCTATATCGGGGAGGTCATTCTCGGGTTCGGTATCCTGTTTTTCGGCCTGGCGACCATGCGCGAGGCCTTCGATCCCCTGCGGGGCAGCGATCATCTAGACCAGTTCTTTTTGATGATCGGTCACAACCGAGCCTTGGCGGTATTGATTGGTGCCCTGGTCACCATCGTGGTGCAAAGCAGCAGCGCCACCATCGGCATCACCCTGGCTCTGGCCAGCACCGGTTTGCTGAGTTTCGATGTCAGCGTCGCCTTGATTCTTGGGGAAAACATCGGTACCACCATCACCGCCAACATGGCGGCCATCGGCACCAATCTGGCGGCCCGTAGAACCGCTCTGGCCCATTTTCTGTTCAATTTCATCGGCGTGGCTTACATGCTGCTCCTGTTTCCCGTGTTTCTCAATTTTGTCGACAGTATGACGCCGGGTAATCCGGACCTGGTGGTGACCACTGCCGAACAGGCCGCCCAATTAGGCGCGGCCATTGGCGACAAACCCTATATCGCCCGCCATATCGCCAACACCCACACCCTGTTCAACATCATCAATACCCTGATTTTCCTGCCCATGGTGGGTGGTCTGGCGAAACTCTCCACCCTGTTGATTCGAGGCAAGGACTCGGAGATGGAATTCCACCTGAAGTTCATCGACAACCGGGTACTCAATACGCCGCCCATCGCCCTCGGCCAGGCCCGGGCAGAAACCCGTCGCATGGCCCAGATCACCCTCGACATGCTGGAGGAAACCCTGTTGTTTTATAACGACCGGGATGAAAAACGCCTGGCCGGACTGGAAAAGAAGGAAAATTGCGTCGATTTGTTGCAGAAGGAGATCACAGATTTCCTCGTTGCCCTGTCGCAACAGTCCATTACTCAGGAAATGTCCCGCGATGTGGCGTCCATGATGCATATGGTCAATGACCTGGAAAGGGTCGGCGACCACTGTGAAAACCTCTGGAAGCTGGGTCTGCGCGCGAAGGGGTTGAAATGCCCATTCAGCGCCGTCGCCGAACAGGAAATCATTGAACTGGCGCAAAAAACCCGGGAGTTTCTGGCCTTCGTGGTGGACGCTCTGGAGCGCCGCGATCTATCCATAGCGCAAAAGGCGGGCTTTTTGGTGGGCACCATTGACAAGATGGAAACCAACCTTCGCGACAACCATATCAGCCGCCTCAACACCGGTGAATGCTCCGTCCAGCAGGGGTTGATCTTTATCGACATGTTGCATAATTTCGCCAAAATCGCCAGCCATACCTTCAATGTCACCAAGGCTTTGATCGGGGCGCGCTGACCGGAATTCGCCCTCGACAGTGCCACTTCCATTTTCCATGGCAGCGGCTGTTTCCCCACGGTCATGGTTTGACAAGCCTTGGCCGAATCATTTATAGTCCAGGGTCAAATGACCTGAGCTGCCCCATAAATCCATAACGGGCTCCGGGGCGCACAAAAAGGAGTGTTATGGAACGAGCTATCCTGTCCGGCAATGAGGCCATCGCCCGCGGGGCCTACGAAGCAGGAGTGAAGGTCGCTTCTGCCTACCCGGGGACCCCCAGTACCGAAATCCTTGAAAACATGACGCGTTATCCCAGCATTGACGCCTCTTGGGCCCCCAACGAAAAGGTGGCTTTGGAAGTCGGCATGGGTGCCTGTTTTGGCGGCGCGCGGTCATTGGTGGCCATGAAACACGTCGGCGTCAACGTGGCCGCCGATCCCCTGTTCACCCTCTCTTACACCGGTGTTCGCGGCGGTCTGGTGCTGGTCACGGCGGACGATCCGGAACTGCACTCCTCGCAAAATGAGCAGGATAATCGCAATTACGCCAAATTCGCCAAAATGCCCATGTTCGAACCGGCCGACAGCCAGGAGGCCCTGACTTTCACCCGTTTGGCCCTTGAGGTCAGCGAGCAGTTCGACACCCCGGTTTTTTTGCGCACCACCACGCGCATTTCCCATTCCAAATCCATCGTCACCCTGTCCGATCCGGTGACCGGTTTGCCCGCACCGTCCCTGGAAAAGAATCCCCCAAAGTTTGTCATGCTGCCCAGCAATGCCCGGAAACGCCACGTACTGGTGGAGGAACGGCTGCGCAAGATGGAAGAATGGGCCTGTGAACAGCCTTTCAATGTGGTGGAAGAGGGCAGCGGGGCGGTAGGGGTCATCACCAGCGGGGTCTCCTATCAGTATGCCCGCGAGGTCCTGCCGGAAGCGACGATCCTCAAACTCGGCATGGTTTATCCCCTGCCCAAGCGGCTGATTCGTGAATTTGCCGCCCGCTTCGAGACCCTCTATGTTATCGAGGAACTGGATCCCTTTATCGAGGAGCAGATCCGGGCCATGGGCATCGAGGTACGCGGCAAGGACCTGTTGCCCATCTGCGGAGAACTGACCGTCGGTCGGGTGCGCCAGGCTTTGTCTGGTGAAACCCCGCCGGTGTACGTCGAGATCGAAGATTCCCTGCCGCAACGCCCGCCCAGCATGTGTCCGGGCTGCCCCCACCGGGGCGTGTTTCATGCCCTCAACCGGTTGAAGGCCTTCGTCACCGGGGATATCGGTTGCTACACCCTCGGTTTCATGGAACCGCTGTCGGCCATGGACACCTGTATCTGCATGGGGGCCAGCGTCGGCAACGCTACCGGTCTGAGCAAGGTTCTCGATGAGGAACAGGCCCGCCGGGTGGTGGCGGTGATCGGGGATTCTACCTTTCTGCATACCGGCATCAACGGCCTGATGGACATGGTCTATAACCAATCCACCTCCACCCTGGTGATCCTCGACAACCGCATTACCGCCATGACCGGCCGCCAGGAACATCCCGGTTCAGGATACACTCTGGGCGGCGAAGAAGCCTTTCGCGTGGATCTGGAACAGTTGTGTCGCAGCGTAGGAGTGGAGCATGTGCAGCTGGTCGATCCTTATGACCTGGATCTGACCCGCCGGATCCTGAAGGAGGAAATGGCCCGGTCGGCCGTCTCCGTGGTCATTTTCCGTCGGCCCTGCATGCTGGTCAAACGCGACCCCGTCAAGCGCCTCCCGGCCCTGACCGTCGATGCCGCCCGCTGTACCGGTTGTCGAGCGTGCCTGCAACTGGGTTGCCCGGCCATCGAATGGCGCCCGGAAGAGGGCGATAAAGGCAAGGCGCACATCAATCAACTGCTGTGCGTCGGGTGCGGCCTCTGTCCGCAGGTTTGCCGCTTCGATGCCATGGGAGAGTGCCATGAAAAATAATACGACCAATATTCTCATCTCCGGGGTGGGCGGCCAAGGTATCCTGCTGGCCAGTGAAATTCTGTCCGAAGCGCTGATGCTGGCAGGATTCGACGTGAAAAAGAACGAGATTCACGGCATGTCCCAGCGTGGCGGCAGCGTGGTCTCCCATATTCGTTTCGGCGCCAAGGTCTACTCGTCCATCATCCCGGAAGGGGAAGGGGACGTACTGCTGGGCTTCGAGTTGCTGGAGACCTACCGCTATCTGCCCTTGCTTCGCAAGGGAGCCAAGGTTCTGGCCAACGACCTGAAAATTTTTCCGGCCCCGGTCAATCTTGGCAAAGCGGTCTATCCGAACGACATTCCGGAACGTATCGCCCGCCATTTTCCCGGCAGCACCCTCGTTCCCGGTTTGGATCTGGCATTGGAAGCGGGTGACCCCCGAACGGTCAACGTGGTGCTCCTGGGGGCCTTGTCCGGCTCCATCGATATCGAGCCGGGTCTTTGGCTGGAAATCTTGCACAAAATGGTTCCGGAACGCTTCCTGGCCGTCAACCTCAAGGCTTTTGAGTTGGGACGCCGGACGGCCAGCGCAACAGGGCAGGCGGTTCAGGAGGGAGCCACTGCATGATCTGGAACGATGACTTCGAGACGCTGCCCCGTGAAGCTCTAGAGTCTCTGCAACTCAAGCGCCTGCAGAACACCCTGCAACGGGTCGCTGCCACGGTACCCTTCTACCGGGACAGTTTCAGCCAGGCGAACATCGATATCGGCACCATTCGTTCCCTCGCCGATCTGCAGCGCTTGCCCTTCACCCTCAAGCAGGACATGCGGGACAATTATCCCTATGGCCTGTTTGCTGTGCCTTTGGAACAAATCGTTCGCATCCACGCGTCTTCCGGAACCACCGGCAAGCCGACCGTGGTCGGTTACACCCGGCGGGACATCGACATCTGGGCCGAACTGATGGCCCGCTCCTTTATGGCCGCCGGGGTCCATCGGGGCGATGTCATACACAATGCCTACGGTTATGGCCTGTTTACCGGCGGCCTGGGGGCCCACTACGGCGCTGAGAAGCTCGGTGCCGCGGTCATTCCCATGTCCGGCGGCAACACCAAAAAGCAGATCATGATCATGCAGGACTTCGGCTCCACCGTGCTGACCTGCACCCCCTCCTACAGCCTGTACCTGGCCGAAGCGGCGGCGGAGGACGGCATCAATATCCGCGAATTTCCCCTGCGCGTCGGCATCATGGGCGCGGAGCCCTGGAGCGAATCCATGCGCCGGGAAATCGAGGAAAAACTCAACATCAAGGCCATCGATATCTATGGGCTATCGGAAATTCTCGGTCCCGGCGTGGCCATCGAATGCCTCGACGCCCAGCACGGCCTGCATATCTGGGAGGACCACTTCATTCCCGAAATCATCGATCCGGACAGCGGTGCGGTGCTGCCCCTCGGTGAGACCGGGGAGTTGGTGATCACCACCATCACCAAGGAAGGCATCCCCCTGATCCGCTATCGGACCCGTGACATTACCCGCATCATTGCCGAGCCCTGTATCTGTGGTCGCACCCATCGCCGACTGGCGCGCATGAGCGGCCGCAGTGACGATATGCTCATCATTCGGGGGGTTAACGTGTTCCCCTCCCAGATCGAAAGCGTGCTGATGACCATTGAAGGGGTGGAACCCCACTATCAGCTCATCGTCGATCGCGAGGACAATCTGGATACCCTGGAAGTCCAGGTCGAGGTCAATGAACAGACCTTCTCCGACGAGATCAAGGTTTTGCAGGATCTCAGTCGGCGTATCCAAAAGGAAATCAAGGATCTGCTCGGGATCACCTGTCGGGTGCGTCTGGTTGAACCGAAATCCATCGCCCGCAGCGAAGGCAAAGCCAAGCGGGTCAACGATCTGCGCAAGCGCTGAAGGCGCCCGTCGCGCATCCGGAGGGGAGTATGAAAGTTCAGCAGATTTCCATCTTCATTGAGAATACTTCGGGCCGACTTGCCGAGGTGACTCGCGTGCTGGGCGAGGCCGGCGTCAACATCCGGGCTTTGTCCCTGGCCGATACTTCGGATTTCGGGGTGCTGAGGCTCATCGTGGATAAGAACGATCTGGCGCGGGAAGCGCTGGCTCGAGGCGGTTTTACCGTAACCAAGACGGATGTCGTGGCGGTCGAGGTTCCCGACCAACCCCTTGGGTTGGCGCGCATTTTGGCTCTGCTGGACCGCGCCGGCATCAACGTGGAATATCTGTACGCCTTTGTCGAACGCTGCGGCGCCAACGCGGTAATCATCTTCCGCTTTGACAATGCCGATGAGGCCATTGCGACCTTGCTGGCCAACGGCCTGGATGTGCTTCCCGGCGAACGTCTTTATCAAATGTGAGGTCACTTCTAACAATTTGAAATGCTTATAATTTCAGCGGCGGAGGAAGATGTGGCGGGGTGACTTTTTCCTTGACAATTAGACGTCGATACCACATAATCCGGCCGTCGTTGATTGACGGGGCGTAGCGCAGCCTGGTAGCGCACCTGCATGGGGTGCAGGGGGTCGAAGGTTCAAATCCTTTCGCCCCGACCAACGAAAGAGGAGCCACGAGATATCGTGGCTCTTTTTTTTTCTCGCATTTTTCACACCAATCCCAGTTGCCTGCCCGCAGGCAATCCTTGGGTCGTATATGGTACAATCCGATGGCATCCCCCAATCCTCTGATGCCGAAATCTGAAGAGCCACCCTTCGCATGGAGGCCATGCCATGGCCGAGTATGCTTTCGAACAGGGACCGATCCGCCCGCCGAGTGAAGCGGGCAGCCTGCTGTTGCGCGTTTCCCGTAACTGTGCCTGGAATCGCTGTACCTTTTGCCCCCTTTACAAAGGACAGAAATTCTCCCTGAGACCGGTTGCAGATGTGGTGCGGGACATGGAAACCGTCGCCGATAATGTGGGCCGAATCCGGGAACTGCATGAATCAGCTGACGGAGAAAGCTTCAAAAAGCGCCTGCGGACTTTTTACTATCAACTTCCGGAAGCAGAGCGACCAGCCATGTTGGCTGCCATAAAATGGTTCGAACAGGGCATGACCGGCATTTTCCTGCAGGACGCCGATGCCTTGCTGGGCGGTACCCGCCGTCTGAAGCCGATTCTCGATGCTCTGCAACGGTGCTTTCCATGGCGGCCGCGCCTTACCTGTTACAGCCGGTCGGCGACAGTGCTGCGATACTCTGTCCAGGAGCTTCAGGATTTGGCCCGCGGGGGATTGGACCGACTGCACCTGGGACTCGAATCCGGCTGTGACGAGGTGTTGCAGGCGGTGGCCAAAGGGGCCACGCAGGCCATGCATATCCAGGCCGGGCAGCGAATCAAAGCGGCCGGCATCGAGTTATGCGTCTACCTGATGCCCGGTCTCGGTGGTACCGCCTTGAGTACCCCGCATGCCCTGGCGTCCGCTGCGGCAATCAACGCCATCAACCCGGACTTCGTTCGTCTTCGCACCCTGGCCGTCGTGGCGGGAACGCCCTTGGACGAGGCTTGGTTGGCCGGGCAGTTCGAATGGTGCGACAGCCTTACCCTGGTGCGTGAACTGCTGACTTTCTTCAACGCCTTGGGGGATATTCAAAGCCGCATCGAAAGTGACCATGCCCTCAACCTGTTCGAGGATCTGGCCGGTGCCTGGCCCCAGGAGGGGACGCGAATCAAGGCAATGCTGCAGAGATATCTGGATCTCGATCCCCAGACCCGAACTTTCTACCTGCTCGGCCGCCGCTGCGGACAATTCCGCGGTCTGGGGGATCTAAAGAATGTTGAACGGATGGCGGCGGTACGCAAACTGGCCGAAGAAGCTGACATTACCCCAGAAAATATCGAAGAGGTATGCCGCGAACTGACCCGTCGCATGATCTGAACAGGCGTTCAAGGTCCGGAGGGCAATCCGGCCGGTTCGGCGGCTCCGGAGTCATGGATCCTTTGCTCCCGGATCGGAGCCGTGGATCATGTGCTTAAACCGACTGCGGAGCAAAAAAGACACGAGGCACAGCACCGCCAGCAGGATCATTCCCGGCAAAAGATACTGAAAGCGACCGGTGGCAAGGGCCAATTGCAGGCGACTGGCCAGCAAGGTCAGGGCCAGGACGCCCGGCAGGATGCTCAGGGCGGTGCCGAGAAAAAAGTCGCGAAAGTTGAATCCCAGGGTGCCGACCAAAAGGTTTTTCAGGGCAAACGGTGCGACAGGCATCAACCGAAGGGAAAAAATCGGCAGCAGTCCCCGATCGACAAAGCGTTTCCGCAGGGATCCAAACCGGTCGCCGGTCAGGGTTTGCAGCAACGGCCAGCCGAATCGGCGACCGAGGACATAGGAACAACAGGCGCTGACCATGCAGCCGGCCATGGCATAACCAAAACTCACCCATGGGGAAAAAAGTACCGCGGTGGCCATGATTAATACGCTGACGGGAAACAGGATGACTCCCCCGAGCAAGTATGCCGTGAGAATAAACAGGGGCGACAGGGGATGGCGACTGACCGCATGAGTCAGTTCAGCCAGCTGGTTGGGGTCCAGAAAATCGCGCAGCGGCGTACGCCACCACAACAGGCCCAGAAAAACCAATGAAGCCGGGATTATAAGCCCTGGCATCATGCGGCCCAATATTCTTCCAATCATTCGGCACCGATTCGGACCTGCCATGCGATCTCCTTTGCATGGCATTAACCATAGGTTTCGAAATGGCATCTGTCAACCTCGACAAGCCGAATATGCCCGGAATAACGACGAGACACAACGGGCCGGCCCGACAAGTAATACTCTATTCCGTTGTTGCCAAGATTCCTTTCTGGTCCTAAAATTATTCATGTTTTGGCCGGTGGAGCATTGTCGCCGGGGAGGGGAGGGAGTATGGCGCAAACGCATCTACTGCAGCAGGCCCGTCAGTATCGCTGGCGCATATTCTGGTGTCTGGCCGTCGGCTATATCCTGGTTTTTTTTCACCGCCTTTGCACTGCGGTGGTGGCCGTCGACATGATGAACGATTTGAACGCCGGCGGCGCCTTGATCGGGTTTTTGAGCTCGGGATATTTTTACCCCTATGCCTTGATGCAGCTGCCGACCGGTTTGCTGTCTGATTCCTGGGGGCCGCGACGCACCATCACACTTTTTTTGGCCATCGCGAGTGTCGGCTCCGTCTTGCTGGGATTAACGCCGTCTGCGGCCGGAGCCATGCTCGGGCGCGTGATGGTAGGCCTCGGCGTCTCCACCCTCTTTGTCTGCACCCTGAAAATTCTGGCCGAATGGTTCAGTGTCCGGGAATTCTCCTTGATGACGGCCATCCTGATGGCCATGGGCGGACTCGGTTCCCTGTCGGCAGCGGCGCCCATGGCCCTGTTGAGCGGATGGCTGGGCTGGCGCTTCGCCTTTGTGACGGTAGGCGCCCTCACGGGCGTACTGGCCCTGTTGGTCTGGTTGGTGGTTCGTGATCACCCAGGAGAGCTTGGCTGGCCTTCTCCGGCCGAACATCGCCTGCAGCCCGCGGAGAAGATTTCGCTTGGGAATGGCGTAAAACGGGTTCTGACGCGGCCGGCCTTTTGGCCCCTGGCGCTGTGGTTCTTTTTCACCTATGGTATTTTCATCTCCTTCGGCGGATTATGGGGTGGTCCCTATTTCATGCAGATTCATGACCTGACCCGAAACGAAGCCAGTCGCATCCTTTCCATGCTCGCCGTCGGCATGATTCTGGGCGGGCCGTTATTGAGTCTGATTTCCAAGCGTTTGCTGAAAAGCCAGTCCAGAACCATGGTTCTGTCCAGCCTGCTGTTGACAGCTCTGATGGCAGCCCTGGCCAGGTACCCGTCCCAGTTCCCCGTGGTGGGGCTCTATGGCCTCTGTCTGGCCCTCGGTATTTTTGCCAGTGCCATCGTGGTCATCGGCTTTACCATGACCAAGGAACTGTTTCCCGTCCAGATGGCAGGAACCAGCATCGGTTTGGTCAACCTTTTTCCCTTTGCCGGCGGGGCGGTTTTTCAGCCCTTGCTCGGCTTCATCCTGCAACGCCACGTCAATACCGATCAGACTTTTTCCCTGGCGGGCTACCAGCAGGCCTTTTTCGTCCTGTGGCTCGCCTCTCTGGCAGCCCTTGGCGCCAGTGTCTGCATCAGAGAAGCTAACACCGCAAAATAGCGGAAAGCTAAATTCCATGACCCACGAACAAGTTCTGATCCTTGCCGTGCTCTTTGTAACCGTGGTTCTGTTCCTATGGGGTCGCTGGCGTCACGATGTGGTCGCAACCGCTTCCCTGCTGGCCTGCGTATTGCTCGGGCTGGTGCCGACCGCCGAGGCTTTTTCCGGATTTGGCCACCCGGCGGTCATTACCGTGGCCTGTGTTTTGGTAATGAGTCGCGGCTTGCAGATTACCGGCGCCGTGGACGCCCTGGCCCAGCGCATCGTTCCGGCCCATTCCGGACCCTTCCTGGCAACGGCAGCGCTGTCCATTCTGGGCGCTTTTCTCTCGGCTTTTATGAACAATGTCGGAGCCATGTCCCTTTTGATGCCGGTGGCCATCCAGGTGGCGGGAAAAAACAACCTGGCACCGGGCAAGTTGCTCATGCCGCTCGCCTTTGCCACCATTCTCGGCGGCATGACCACCCTGATCGGTACTCCACCCAACCTGATCGTTGCCGGGTTTCGCGCCGAAACCGGTGCGGGGCCGTTTGCCATGTTCGATTTTACACCCGTGGGCCTTTCCGTCGCCGGCGCCGGCCTGTTACTGGTGATTCTGGTCGGCCGCTGGCTGGTGCCGGAGCGACAAGGTTCCCTCGGAACCAGCTTCGATACCGGCGCGTATCTGACGGAGGTGCGTGTCACGGAAGAGGGCAAGGCCGCCGGAAAAACCTTGCGGGAGGTCGAGCAGATCCTGGAGAAGACCGATGCTCAGATCATCGGCATGGTCCGTAACAACTTCCGGATTTTTGCGCCCAACCCTGGGCGATTGCTGTTGCCGGGGGATATTCTCATCATCGAGGCGGAACCGGAATCCCTGTCGTCAGCCTTGTCGAGCCTGGGGCTAAAGCTGGAAGAAGCCGTTCCCGCTGCGGTTCCTGAGGAGGCAGGCGAGGGAGAGCAGAAAGAGGGGGGGGAGCCCCTGGAGACTGCCGAAAAGGAAAATGGGATTGCGGCGGGTGGCGACCAGCAAAAGCCGGGAGCGGTGCATGAAAGCCGCAAGGACCCCGAAACGGAAGGTGCCGAATTGCAGGAACTGGTGGCGCTCCCGGATTCGGGTCTGGTCGGGCGTTCGGCCAGCGACCTCAGAATACGCACCCGATACGGCCTGAATCTGCTGGCCGTCTCCCGGCGGGGTCGGCGAACCATCCGCCGCTTGCGGTCCACTCAAATCCAGCCTGGCGACGTATTGCTAATGCAGGGCTCCTCGGAGGCCCTGAGCGGGTTTGCCTCGGAGTTCAGCTGTGTGCCTTTGGCGGCCCGTTCCGTCCATATTCCCGACAAGCGCCAGGCGGGGCTGGCCATGGGCATCATGGCGTTGGCGGTCATGGCAGCATCCCTGGGATTACTGAGTGCCGCCGTTTCCTTTGCCTTCGGAGTCCTGCTGCTGGTGGTCTGGAGGGTGTTGCCGCCGCACAAGATGTATGAATCCATCGACTGGTCGGTTATCGTGTTGCTGGGTGCCCTGATTCCCGTGGCCGGTGCCATGGCCACAACCGGAGCGGCAGATGTGGTGGCGCATATGTTGCTGAAAGGAATAGCCTCGGGGAATCCGGTTCTGGCTATCGTAATCATCCTGGTACTTACCATGACCCTGTCGGACTTCATGAACAATGCCGCCACCGCCGCAGTGATGTGCCCGATTGCAATCAGTATGGCCTCGCAGTTCAAGCTCAATCCGGACACCTATCTCATGGCCGTGGCCATCGGCGCCTCCTGCGCCTTTTTGACTCCCATCGGTCATCAGAACAATACCCTGATCCTCGGTCCGGCGGGATTCCGTTTTGGTGATTACTGGCGACTGGGATTGCCCATGGAAATTGTGGTCGTGGCCGTGGCTGTGCCCATGCTGCTGATGGTCTGGCCGCTGTGAGATACATGGAAGGCCTGTCCTCTCAGAGCAGGATCCTACAGAACCTCGAGATCCGATTCCTGGTACATTTCCAACAATTCCAGAATCTCCAGCCTGGTGTCTCCCAACAGGATTCCAGCCACCCTGGGTGGTTCGGCAGGGCAAGTGCTGCAGCCAGGATCACAACTGTTCAAAGGCAGGAAACTCCCCTTTGCCATAAACCTGTAAACGCTATCCAGCATTTTTCGGTATCCCTGCCGACTCCGAAAAACCCGAAAATTCAAGACGGATTTATTGTGGACCTGTTTGATTTGTTTGGCCAGAAGCAATAATGGGGTTGAACCATTAAGCCTGAAATTTAGGTCGAATATCTTGATGCCGCCATTTTCCAGAATCGCAATGTCGATACCCAGACAGCCCCAATAACCATGCTCAAATCCCTTTCTGGCAATCGCATGACCAGCCGCGACAGCCGATGGAGGGGCCTGACAATGCTCATCAAGCCAGTTGCCATGGTATGTTCCGGAGGAATCGGTCATCTGTTCGCTGCTGCCCAGATAGTGCACGGTGCCCACAGGGCCAATGGCGAAATTGAGACAGAGATTCCGGCGGATATCGAGATAATCCTCAACGACAACCTGGTCGCAAAAACGGAAGATCTCCTCGGCCTGTTTGACTTGGGTAATTGTATGACAAATTTGCACATCGCAACCACCGCCCGTGGACTCTGCCGTGACCGCTTTAATGACCAGAGGTAATGATTGCTGCGTCAGGCCCTGAGCCAGATCGCAGGCAAGATGGAGGCGCCGCATCGGCACCTGCCGACCAGGTACCAGGTCGGCGAGATGGGCTTTGTTGTTGAGAAAGGAAAGCACTTTGGGGGATACCCAGCAATGGTCTGAAGACAGTTCCCATTCCGGATAAACATGCTGCAAAGCAAGCTTCTGGCCAGCGCCGATTCGTTCTTCCATCTGCCGGCGATGATCATCCATGCCGAGGAATCGGTGCAATCTTGTCGGGATGGAGAACCCCGCATCTTCCAATAAGGTTAGTCCATCTGGGGTCGAAACGCTTGCAGCACAGAGCAACGGCAAGGACCCGACGATGGTCATCATGCCTCCGGTCAACATTTCCAGCGCCAGAGGATTTTGAGGTAACCAACGACCGTAACTGGGGGACGGATGAGGGACCAGTACCAGGTTCTCGCCGTAAACAGTATCCAGGGCAAGGGATGGCTGCAGTGACTTCGGATTCATGGAATGTCCGTGAAGTGGGAACCGATGCCTTTCAAAGGCAAAAAGTCCTCCAGTCCGGAAGCAAGATATTCTATATCCGCAAGCAATTTTGGCGAAGGGTCGGTTGAATTGAACGAGGGTGTCTTATTGACATCTAAAAGAACAGGTTCTCCGTCGACCAGAACAAAATCGAATTTTCCGTAGTCAAAGCCAAGAGCTTTCCGCATATCCCGCAAAACTTGAGGAATTTGAATGTCTGGTTCGCGACGCACTACGTTGCCTGATTTAACTATTGGTTCGGAGGAAAAAGTTCGCTGGCTCAACTCACGTTGACCGAGGAACACCCATTGACGAAGACAAAATTCGTTGCCACACATTTCAGGTGTGAATTTCTCCACCACTAGATCCCGATTTTTCCAAACCGGCATGGGTACCTCCAAGGGCGAGGCAAAGACAGGATAGCTTTTCGAAGAGAGATGGGACCTATAGTACCAGGGCAAGCTATTTCTGATACTGTTAAAAATTTTTTCCATTCCACCTTGACGCCGATACAGGCGCCGCTCCATGCTGCCACCACAATTAAAATCCGTTTTTATAATAACCTGACCATGAAATTCATGTCTACCTGTGACGAGTTGAGAACTGAAAGAGCGTTTTGCGATGTTGGTAACTTGACCGTTAATCACCAAAGGATACTGACTCGCAAAGGCAGAATAATCATCGGGAATAACCGTCAGATCTACATGCATGAAAAGGGCATCGGCGGGCTTGAATTCTTCAATTCCTCTCAGGACGAAGACCTCTTTGCCTTTGTTTATCCACGAATCGATCAGATTCCGCACCAGATAAGGGATGGCCTCTAAATTCAGATGTTCATGCGTAAGGATAGCGATGGTGTCAGGCATTGTTTTCCTTAACGGGTAGCATAAGACCACCCCGAGTGGGATTAACCGTTGAGTCGGATAATATATATTATGTAAACCAAAAGAAATTATGCGCTGAACCGACCCGTCAGCCGATGGTTGCCAGTTCGAGACGCTCCCCCCACCGATCCTTCAGGGCCTGCCGCAAATCCGCGTATCGTTGGTCAGCAAGAAATGCTGGATCGTCGGCAATAAGAAATGCTTCCTGACGCGCCCGTTCCAACCAGGCACCGTCCCGCAACAGATCGGCGACGCGCAAATCCGGCATGCCCGATTGCCTGGTGCCGAGAAACTCGCCGGGTCCGCGAATCTCCAGGTCGGCTTCAGCGATGCGAAATCCGTCGTTGGTGGACGCCATCACCTCAAGGCGGCGGCGTCCGTCTTCGCTGCAGCGCTGGGCATGCACCAGCAGGCAGATGCTGGCGGCGCTGCCCCGACCGACACGGCCACGGAGCTGATGCAATTGAGCCAGGCCGAAGCGTTCGGCATGCTCGATCATCATGACCGTGGCGTTGGGAACATCGATGCCGACCTCGACGACCGTGGTGGACACCAGGATGTCCAGATCCCGGCTTTTGAAGGCCTGCATGACCTGTTCCTTTTCATCGGGTTTAAGTTTGCCGTGCAGCAATCCTACCCGATGACCCGGAAAAACTTGGGTTGCCAGATGTTCAGCGCCCTCCGTCGCCGCCAGCAGGTCGCTGTTTTCCGTTTCCTCCACCAGTGGATAGATAATGTAGGCCTGGCGCCCGGCGGCAACCTCCTCCCGAATCCTCACATAGGCCTGTTGACGCTGTTTTTCCGGTAGAATACGGGTGGCCACCGGCGTCCGGCCTGGTGGCAGTTCGTCGATGACCGACAAGGCCAGATCGCCGTATACGGTTAAGGCCAGGGTACGGGGAATCGGGGTTGCCGTCATGACCAAGAGATCCGGATGGCTGCCCTTTTTGCGCAAAGCGGCCCTTTGCAGCACTCCGAACCGATGCTGCTCATCGATGATGCCAAGGCCGAGGCGGGCAAAGACGACATCCTCCTGCAACACCGCATGGGTACCGACCAGCATGTGCACCGTACCGTCAGCAAGAGCGGCCAACACTTTGCGCCGGCGGGCAGCGGTGATCGAGCCGGTCAAAAAGAGCACCTTCAGGCCCAGACGATCCATCCAAGGTTGGAACTGCCGATAGTGCTGCTCGGCCAGAATTTCCGTCGGTGCCACCACCGCCACCTGGGTGTCGTTTTCGATGGCGACCAGGGCCGCCATCAGAGCCACCACGGTTTTGCCGCTGCCGACATCCCCCTGCAGGAGACGATTCATGGGATGCGGCGCCATCATGTCCTGTTTGATCTCCCCCAAAACCCGCCGCTGGGCGGCGGTCAAACGGAAGGGCAACATGGCCGCCAGGGGCCTGGTATAGAGATGGGACACCTGAAAGGCATGGCCCTGCTCGAGCAGTACGCCCCGCTGTTTTAGTGCCATGCCCAGTTCCAGGTAGAAAAATTCATCAAACACCAGACTTTTCCGGGCGGCGCTGTGCCCGTCATTGAGTGTTTCAAGATCGGCGTCGTTGGGGGGAAAGTGAATTTCCTGCAAGGCGCGGTCGAGAGGCAGCAGTTGCTGCCTGCGGGTAAGGTCTGCCGGCAAGGGCGAAACGGCCAGGTTGGCAAACTGGTCGACAATCTGTTTCCAGATCTTGCGAGCGGTTTTTTGAGTCAGCCCTTCGGTGAGAGGATATACCGGCAGTATCCGGCCGAAACTGAGAGGATCGGCCGCCATATATTGTTCCAGGCTCTGATCGGCGGCCAAGAATTCCGCTTCCGGATGATGGATTTCCCGCAGGGCTCCGAACTGTTTGACCTCGCCGGTAAAAACGCCGCGGCGGCCGACAGGATACTGTTTTTCCAGCCAAGCCTTGCGGTAATGAAACCATTTCAAGGCAATGCGACCGCTGCCATCGCTGACAACGACCTCATAGAGTTTTTTGCGGGTACGACTGGTCAACTGCTCGCCGGCGGAGACTACTTCGCCGAAAAAGGTTTCCCGGGTTTCGTTGTGCAGGCTGGCAATGGCCCGCAACTGCCGGCGGTCTTCGTAACGGAACGGCAATGTGAACAGAACCTGCTCGACGGTATGCAGATTGAGTTGTTGGAATTTTTCCTGCAGGCGGGGACCCACCCCCCTCACGGCAGTCAGGGGGGTGGCGAGAAGTTTGCGGCTCTGCGCATAGGTGGGCAGCGGGGCCATCTCCCCTGCCCCGTTATTGCCCCAGAGCTTCGTTGAGATCGCGAATCAGATCGTCGACGTTGACGCCGTGGGCGCCGGCACCCTGCTCCAAGGTTTCAAACTTGGCGGCAGCGCATCCCAGGCAGCCCATCTTGTACTTGGCAAAAACCTTGACGACGGCCGGGCCGTGCTGGAGAATCTCCTGAAATTTCATATCCTTGGTGATTTTCTGACTCATGGGTTCATCCTTTCAGAATGTAACGGACTGCCGAAATCGGACGTCTTGCACCAGCGGCACAGGGCTGAACGCGCTTATTTGAATTCGATAGCGATAATCTCGTAGGTCCGAAGCCCGGACGGAACCTTGATGCAAACCTCATCCTCCAGGCGATGACCGATGAGGGCGCGTCCGACCGGAGATGTGACCGAAATCTTGCCGTGCTTGAGGTCCGCTTCATCCTCTCCGACAATCTGGTAGGTCACTTCGGCCTCGGCATCCACGTCATACAAAGTCACGCTGGCGCCGAAAACGACCTTGTCACTGTTGAGAGTGGCCGGATTGATTACCTGGGCCCGGGCAATTTTATCGTTGAGTTCCTGGATCCGCCCTTCGATAAAACTCTGCCGATTTTTGGCCGCATCATATTCGGCGTTTTCAGACAGATCGCCGTGACTGCGGGCCTCAGCGATATCCTGCACCACGCGGGGACGTTCGACGCGTACCAGTCGTTTCAACTCTTCCTGCAGGTTGCGATAACCTTCTTCGGTCATGGGGATGGAACGGGACATGATCTTAATACACCCTTTTCTCGAAAAATCAGCGGGCGGGAAAACCCGCCCGTTTTTTCAAAACATGATTTTATCGTGCGATAAAAATGGCAAGGCCGCCGGAAAACCGGCGGCAATTGCCTTTAATAATACTCTTGAAGGGGTACGACGTCAAGCTTTTCTCGCTTGAGAGCCAAAACCGCGTCGACTGCCGCGATAATGCCTTCAACGGTGGTGAAGTAGGCGACGTTGTACATCAGGGCCGTGCGCCGGATGGAGAAGGAGTCCGCCACCGACCGGGCACCGAAGGTGGTGTTGAAAACCAGGCTGATTTCGCGGCTTTTGATGGCGTCGACGCAGTGCGGACGGCCTTCCTTGACCTTGTTGATGATGGTCACGTCCAGGCCCTGCTCGGCCAGAAAAGCGGCGGTGCCGCCGGTCGCGACCAGGGAAAAGCCGGCGTCCAGCAATTTGCGGGCCGGTGCGACAACGGCCGGTTTGTCGGCATCCTTGACGCTGATGAACACCTTGCCCTCCTGGGGCAGACGCACGCCGGCGGCCAGCTGGGATTTGGCAAAGGCGCTGCCGAAATCCTGGTCGATGCCCATGACTTCACCGGTGGATTTCATTTCCGGGCCCAGGAGCGTGTCGACGCCGGGGAACTTGACGAAGGGGAAAACCGCTTCTTTGACGGCGATATGTTTCGGCACGATCTCATCCCGGATGCCCAGATCGGCCAGACTGCGACCGGCCATGACCCGCGCCGCAATCTTGGCCAGGGGCCGCCCGGTGGCTTTGGAGACGAAGGGCACGGTCCGACTGGCCCGCGGATTGACCTCGAGCAGATAGACGATATCCTCCTTCACGGCAAACTGGATGTTCATCAATCCGATCACATTCAGTTCCAAGGCCAGGGCCCGGGTCTGGCGCCGAATCTCGTCGAGCACCTCCTGTTTCAGGGAAAAGGGCGGCAGGGCGCAGGCCGAATCCCCGGAGTGGATGCCTGCTTCCTCGATATGTTGCATGATGCCGCCGATGACCACATCGTGGCCGTCGGCCAGGGCATCGACATCCACCTCGATAGCATGTTCCAGGAACTTGTCCACCAGGATCGGATGATCCGGCGAGGCCTGCACCGCGTTGACCATGTAGTTGCGCAGATCCGCGAGTTGGTAGACGATTTCCATGGCCCGGCCACCGAGGACGTAGGACGGCCGCACCACTACTGGATAGCCGATACGCTCGGCCACCTTTTCCGCCTCTTCGCAGGAACGGGCCAGGCCGTTGTCGGGCTGTCGCAGATTGAGTTTGAAGAGCATTTCCTGAAAGCGTTCCCGGTCCTCGGCCCGGTCAATGGCATCGGGACTGGTGCCGATGATGGGCACACCCGCCTGTTCCAGGGCCACGGCCAGTTTCAGCGGCGTCTGGCCGCCGAATTGGACGATGACTCCGGCGGGTTTTTCCAGGGCCACGATCTCCAGCACGTCCTCGAGGGTCAGGGGCTCGAAATAGAGTCGATCCGAAGTGTCGTAGTCGGTGGAAACCGTTTCCGGGTTGCAGTTGACCATGATGGTTTCGAAACCGTCCTCAACCAGGGCCATAACCCCGTGCACGCAGCAATAATCGAATTCGATACCCTGCCCGATGCGGTTCGGACCGCCACCCAGAATCATGATCTTGGGCCGATCGCTGGGGCGGCTTTCGCATTCCTGCTCGTAAGTCGAATACAGATAGGGGGTGTGGGCGACGAATTCGGCGGCGCAGGTGTCAACCCGCTTGAAGACCGGACGGATGCCCAATTGATGGCGCAGGCGCCGCACCGAGGTCTCGCTTTCGCCCCAGAGCGCGGCCAGGCGCCGGTCGGAAAAGCCATATTGCTTGGCCGCCCGCAGCAATTCACCCCGCTGCCCCTTGGGCGCGGCGATGAGATGGGCTTCCATTTCAACGATTTGCCGGATCTGGAACAGGAACCAGGGATCGATGCCGGTCAAATCCCGCACCGCACCGATGCTGAGGCCGGCCCGAAAGGCGTCGGCGACGTACCAGAGGCGTTCCCAGTTGGGCACCCGCAGTTTGTTGCGCAGCACTTCGTGATCGGCCTCGGTCAGTTCACGGGACTCGCCCGGTTTCTGAAAGAGACGGCTTTCCAGGCCGTAGGAGCCGATTTCCAGGGAGCGCAGACCTTTCTGCAGGCTTTCCTTGAAAGTGCGGCCGATGGACATGACCTCCCCGACGGACTTCATTTGGGTGGTCAGGGTACTGTCGGCCTGCGGAAATTTTTCGAAGGTGAACCGGGGAATTTTGGTGACCACGTAGTCGATGGTCGGCTCGAAGGAAGCGAAGGTCTCCCGGGTAATGTCGTTGGGAATCTCATCCAGAGTGAAACCGACGGACAGCTTGGCGGCGATCTTGGCGATGGGGAATCCCGTGGCCTTGGAGGCCAGGGCGGAAGAACGGGACACGCGCGGATTCATCTCGATGACCGCCAGTCGCCCGTCGGCCGGGTTGACGGCGAACTGGATGTTGGAGCCGCCGGTATCGACGCCGATTTCGCGGATGATGCGCAGGGAGGCGTCCCGCAGGATCTGGTATTCCTTGTCGGTCAGGGTCTGCGCCGGAGCCACGGTGATGGAGTCGCCGGTATGCACCCCCATGGCGTCGATATTCTCAATGGAGCAGATGATGACCACGTTGTCCGCATGGTCCCGCATCACCTCCAATTCGTATTCCTTCCACCCGATGATGGATTCTTCGATCAGGATTTCACTCGTCGGCGAGGCATCCAGGCCGGCTGCGGCCAGGGCTTCATATTCCTCGCGATTGTAGGCGATGCCGCCGCCGGTGCCGCCGAGGGTGAAGGAGGGCCGGATGATGGCCGGAAAACCCACCTCTTCGATGATCGCCATGGCCTCCTCGAAGTTGTGGGCCAGGCCGGAACGGGGCACGTCCACACCAATGCGCGCCATGGCCTCTTTGAACAGGGTGCGGTCTTCGGCCATTTCGATGGCCGGCAACTTGGCGCCAATTAATTCCACGCCGTATTTTTCCAATACGCCGTTTTTGGCCACGGCCACGGCGGTATTGAGGGCGGTCTGGCCGCCCAGGGTCGGCAGGATGGCGTCCGGTCGCTCCTTTTCGATGATCCGGGCCAGGACTTCCGGGGTGACCGGTTCCACGTAGGTACGATCGGCCATTTCCGGATCGGTCATGATGGTGGCGGGATTGGAGTTGAGCAGGATGACGGTGTAGCCCTCCTCTTTGAGAGCCTTGCAGGCCTGGGTCCCGGAATAGTCGAATTCGCAGGCCTGACCGATAATGATCGGTCCGGCGCCGATGATGAGTATTTTCTGGATGTCGGTTCTTTTCGGCATAGTGAGTCCTTCAAGTTGTCCAACGCCCGGGGGCGGAAACGGCCGGCGACCAGGTGAATGATTCTTTGCCAAGTCGCGCGGCCAGAGGCTTAGCAGACCTTGAGGTGCAGTCTGAGCAATCAGCAGCCCTGGCGACGCTGCTGTTCCATCAACCTGGTAAAACGCTCGAACAGGTAACGGGCGTCATGGGGACCGGGTGAAGCCTCGGGATGGTATTGCACCGAAAAGGCCGGAACCTGTTTATGCACCAGACCCTCGATGGTATTGTCGTTAAGGTTGATGTGAGTCAGCACGGCATCATCCTCGATGGACTGGCCGTCCACGGCAAAGCCGTGATTCTGGGCGGTGATTTCCACCTGGCCGCCCTCTTCCTGGCGCTGCACCGGCTGATTTCCCCCGCGGTGGCCGAATTTGAGCTTGTAGGTCCGACCGCCCAAGGCCAGGGCCAGCAGCTGGTGCCCCAGGCAGATGCCGAAGATGGGTGTTTTCCCCAGCAGTTTACGGATGTTTTCCTGGGCGTAGGTGACGGGTTCCGGGTCACCGGGGCCGTTGCTGAGAAATACCCCGTCAGGCTGCATGGCCAGCACTTCCTCGGCCGGGGTGGTGGCCGGCACCACGGTGACATCGCAACCGGCAGCCACCAGGTTGCGCAGAATGTTGCGTTTGATGCCGAAATCGTAGGCTACCACGCGATAGCGCGGCGGCTCGCCGGGCTGGTAGCCGGCGCCGAGCTGCCAGGGCCCCTCCGTCCAGTGATAGGGCGCCGGGCAGGTCACTTCCCGCACCAGGTCACGGCCGACAATGGACGGCGCCTGGCGCACCTTTTCGAGCAGGGAGGCCGGATCCAAATCCACCGAGGAAATGATCCCGGTCTGGGCGCCATGGTCGCGGATGTGTCGCACCAGGGCACGGGTATCCAGGCCCTGGATGCCGACAATATTGTTTTCCTTGAGATATTCATCAAGGGTGCGTTCGCAGCGCCAGTTGCTGGGATACGGGCAATATTCCTTGACCACGAAACCCGCCAGATGGGGCCGGCCTGATTCGACGTCCTCGTGATTGACGCCCACATTGCCGATGAGAGGATAGGTCATGGTGACGATTTCGCCGCGATAGGACGGGTCCGTCAGGATCTCCTGGTAGCCGGTCATGCTGGTGTTGAAAACCACCTCGCCGGTCACCTCGCCGATGGCGCCAAATGCCTCGCCGAAAAAGACCCGACCGTCAGCCAGGGCTAAAATTGCTTTCATCAAGGTCGTGCTCCTTGCTATGGAGTGAGTGTTTCCTGTTTCAGTTCTGAAAGTCTAACGCTGGTAAACCACCCTGCCGTCGACCATGGTCAAGGCCGCCGCCCCTTTCAGCTGCCAGCCCCCAAAGGGGGTGTTCTTGCTGCGGGAGAGAAGTCGAGCCGGGTCGAGGGTCCACTTGCAGGTCGGATCGACGAGGGTGATATCCGCGGCCCGACCCACTTCCAGGGTGCCGCCGGGCAAGCCGAGGGCCCTGGCCGGACCGATGGTCAACCGGGCGATGGCCTCCGTCAGGGTCAGCACGCCCTCTTCCACCAGACGCAGAGTCAGGGGCAGGGCCGTTTCCAAACCGACAATCCCATTCAGGGCAAGATTGAATTCGACATTTTTCTCGTCGACATGATGAGGCGCGTGGTCCGTGGCGATAACGCTCAGGGTGCCGTCGGCCAAGCCATCGCGGATTGCCTGCACATCCGCGGCGCCGCGCAGGGGCGGATTCATTTTGGCATGGGTGTCGTAGCCGCGTACCGCTTCGTCCGTCAGGGTGAAATAATGGGGCGCCGTTTCCGCCGTGACCGGCACGCCCCGGCGCTGCGCGGCGCGAATGATTTCCACCGCACCGCGGGTCGAGACATGGGCGATATGCAATCGGGCTCCGGTGAATTCGGCCAGCTGGACGTCGCGGGCGACGGCGGCATCTTCAGCCACCCAGGGAATGCCGCGCAGGCCCAACTGGGTCGCGACAAAGCCTTCATTCATGACTCCGTCCCCCACCAGGGACAGATCCTCGGCATGGCTGATGACGGGCAGTTGGAAAGAGCGGGCGTATTCCAGGGCGCGGCGCATGATTTCACCGCTGGTTACGGGACGCCCGTCGTCGGAAACCGCCACGCACCCGGCCGCCTGCAGATCGCCGAACTCGGCCAGGGATTCGCCCTTGAGCCCTTTGGTAATGGAACCGACGGGGTAGACCCGAACCTGTCCTTCCGCCGCTGCTTTCTGGCGGATGTAGGTGGTTACCGCCTTATTGTCGTTGATCGGGTTGGTATTGGGCATGCAAGCCACGGCGGCAAACCCGCCCGCTGCCGCCGCACGGGTACCGGAAACGATATCTTCTTTGTATTCGTAACCCGGGTCCCGCAGGTGCACATGGATATCGATAAGGCCCGGAACCACCAGCAATCCTCCGGCGTCGATGGTTTCAGCATCGGGCAGCTCGATGCCGGCGGCAATCTGAGCGATTTTGCCGTCGACCGCCAGCACATCCAGGTTGGCATCGATTTGGTGGGCCGGGTCGAGAACCCGCCCGTTTTTGATCAGAGTTTTCATCATTCACCCCGTTTTAGGAAGTGTCACATTCTTAGTGGCCCGCTAAGGGCGACGGCAACCTGTCAGACCTCGAGCTGTTCCCCGCCGGAAACCAGGTAGAGCAGCGCCATGCGCACCGCCACCCCGTTTTCGACCTGCTCCAGAATGACGTTCTGCGGTCCGTCGGCCACTTCGGAACTGATTTCGACCCCCCGGTTCATGGGGCCGGGGTGCATGACAATGGCGTCTTCCCGAGCCAGACTCAGCTTGCTGCGGTTGAGACCATAGTACATGGCGTATTCCCGCAGAGAAGGCAGCAGGGTCTTGCCCTGCCGCTCCTGCTGGATACGCAGCATCATGACCACGTCGGCCTGGTCGATAGCATCTTCAATGCGGTGAAAAACCGGCACGCCCCACTGTTCCACGCCGGTCGGCAACAAGGTGCCGGGCCCGCACAGGCGCACTTCGGCGCCGCATTTCTGCAGGGCCAGCAGATTGGAGCGAGCCACGCGACTGTGGGTGATGTCGCCGATGATGGCCACCTTGAGCCCTTCGATGCGGCCCTTGTGCTGCCGCATGGTCATGAGATCGAGCAGTGCCTGGCTGGGGTGCTCATGGGCGCCGTCGCCGGCGTTCAGTACCGAGAAGTCGCAGCGGTCGGCCAAATAATGGGGCGCCCCGGAAGCATTGTGGCGCATGACGATAATATCGGGCTTCATGGCCTCCAGGTTTTTGGCTGTATCTTCCAGGGTCTCCCCCTTGACCAGGGCCGAGGTCGAGGCGCTGATATTGTAGGTGTCCGCCGACAGACGTTTGGCGGCAACTTCAAAGGAGGTTCGGGTCCGGGTGCTGGCTTCGAAAAACACGTTGATGATGGTCTTGCCGCGCAGGGTCGGAACCTTTTTAATTTGCCGACTGTTGATTTCCTTGAAACTTTCGGCGGTGTCCAGAATGAAATGAATCTCTTCCCGGGTGAACTGCTCGATGCCGAGAATGTGTTTGTGTCGAAATACCATGCGGGCCCTCCCTATGAGAATAGCTGTTTGACTTCAACTGTTGGCGGCCTGGACCGAAAACGGAACGTCAACCTCCGGTCCAGCGCGGTTCTTGTCCTCAGGGCTTAATCAAACGCACCTCAACAGGGTGATTGGCCTGGTCGAAGGCGACCACAATCTGCTCGTTGTGGGCCGTCGGGACGTTGCGGCCGACATAATCGGGCCGGATGGGCAACTCGCGATGACCGCGGTCGATGAGCACCGCCAACTGGATGGTGCGAGGCCGCCCGAGGTCCATGACCGCATCCATGGCCGCGCGAATGGTGCGCCCGGTGTAGAGCACATCGTCGACCAGGACCAGGGCCTTGTCATCCAGAGCAAAGGGGATCTCGGTTTTACCCACCGGCAGACTGCCTCGGGACGCCAGGTCGTCGCGATACATGGTGATATCAACGATTCCCAGGGGCACAGTCACGCCTTCGATGTCCTTGATGCGCTGTTGCAGGGCCAGGGCCAGGTGGTCTCCTCCGGTGCGAATGCCGATGAGAACAACGCCTTCGGTGCCCCGGTTGCTTTCCAGGATCTCATGGGCAATCCGCGTCAGGGCCCGGGTAATGGCCGGTTGGTCCAGGATGATCGTTTCCCGCGTTGCCATCGTTTGCATCTCCTCGATTTTAGGCACAAAAAAGGGTACTCTCGCCCTCAGGAAAGAGTACCCGGATGATCTATTGCCGTACTGTGCAGAACGGATTCGGGCCCCACCTTTGCTAACCTCTCTGGATTAACTTAAAAGGCACATGGCTGCTTCAAGCAAATTTTCAGAATGATACACAGGTGCCTTCGGTTTGTCAAAGGGAAAAACGGGCGCCACCTTGAGTCCTGTCAGCGGATCGGTCGGCCCATGCGCTCCCACCGCGGGCGGTGGGTTTCCGGATCCCACGACCAGTATTTGATCAGGGCCCGCCCCTTGATCTCATCCATCTTGACAAAGCCCCAGAAGCGGCTGTCATAGGAGCGATCGCGGTTGTCGCCCATGGTGAAATATTCATCCTCGGGTACCGTGACCGGCGCCATGAAGTCGCGGGGCGTGAAGGGGCCGGGCAGCACCTCTTCCTCCTTGTGTACCTCTTGGGCAATGACATAGGGCTGGCCGTTGACCAGAACCTGCTTGTCCCGAATTTCCACGACGTCTCCGGGCAGACCGATGATGCGCTTGATGAAGTCCCGCTTCTTGTAAAAGGGCAAATGACGATCTTCGGGAAATTCAAAAACAATGATTTCCCCACGCTGCGGTTCCCGCCAGCGCAGCATGCGGGTATCGGTAAAAGGTACTTTGACCCCGTAGATGAACTTGTTGACCAGCAGATGATCGCCGATGAGCAGGGTATCCTCCATGGACCCGGATGGAATCTTGAAGGCCTGGAAGAAAAAGGTGCGAATGATCAGGGCCAGGATCAGGGCCACCATGATGGCCTCGCTCCATTCCCGGTACCAGGGTTTGCGCACGCGCGTCGTCTTGGATTGGGATTCGGGATGGGAGCCTGCGGTTTGCTGTGTCATACTCACTGTTCCTTCACTTTGAGAATGGCCAGGAAGGCTTCCTGCGGCAACTCGACGTTCCCGACCTGCTTCATGCGCTTTTTGCCTTCCTTCTGCTTTTCCAGCAACTTGCGCTTACGGGTAATGTCACCGCCATAGCATTTGGCGGTCACGTCCTTGCGCAAGGCCTTGACGTTGACCCGGGCCACGACCTTGCTGCCGATGGCTGCCTGGATCGCCACTTCATATTGCTGCCGCGGGATGAACTCCTTCATTTTGCCGACCAGTTCCCGGCCGCGATACTGGGATTTGTCGCGATGCACAATCAGGGACAGGGCATCGACCACTTCGCCGTTGACCAGGATATTGAGTCGCACCAGTTCGCTGGGCCGATAATCGAGAAATTCATAATCCAGCGAAGCGTAACCGCGACTGACGGTTTTTAGCCGGTCGTAGAAATCGAGGACGATTTCGTTCAGCGGCAACTCGTACACCACCATCACACGGTTCGAGGTCAGGTACTTGATTTCCCGCTGGAGGCCGCGCTTTTCCTCGCACAGGGCCAGCACCGCTCCGACATAATCGTTGGGCACATGGATCGACGCCAGAATGAAGGGTTCCAGAATCCGATCGATGTACTGCACTTCGGGCAGTTTGTTGGCGCTGTCGACGATCAGTTCCTCTCCCTTGGTGGTGAAGACACGGTAACGCACCGTCGGCGCCGTGGTGATCAGATCGACGTTGAACTCCCGCTCCAACCGCTCCTGGATGATCTCCATGTGCAGCAGTCCCAAAAAGCCGCAGCGAAAACCGAACCCGAGGGCCAGGGAGTTTTCCGGCTCGAAAGTGAAGGACGAGTCGTTGAGCTGCAGTTTTTCCATGGCATCGCGCAGAGCGTCGTAATCCCCGGTGTCGATGGGATAGAGGCCCGAAAAGACCATGGGCTTGACTTCCTTGAATCCCGGCAGCGGCTTTTCGGCGGGCCGCTGCAGGTGGGTGATGGTATCCCCGACTCGGGCATCCTGCACCACTTTGATGCCGGCGATGACGAATCCGACCTCCCCGGGTCCCAGTTCCGACATCTCCATCGGATGGGGGGCGAAGACACCGACCTTGATCACCTCATAGGTTTTGCCGCTGGCCATGAGGCGAATTTTCTCGCCCTTTTTCAGCACCCCGTCAAAAACCCGCACCAGGATGACCACACCCTGGTAAGAATCATACCAGGAGTCGAAAATCAGCGCTTTCAGGGGCGCGGCGGCATCCCCCCGGGGCGCGGGGACCTTTTTGACCACCGCTTCGAGGATGTCGTGAATGCCGATTCCTTCCTTGGCGCTGGCCAGCACCGCATCCGAGGCATCCAGGCCGATGATTTCCTCAATCTCTTCGCGGATGCGCTCCGGTTCGGCGCCGGGCAGATCGATCTTGTTGAGAACCGGAAAAACCTCCAGGTTGTGGTCGATGGCCAGGTAGACGTTGGCCAGGGTCTGAGCTTCCACTCCCTGGGAGGCATCGACCACCAGCAAGCCCCCTTCACAGGCCGCCAGAGACCGACTGACCTCGTAGCTGAAATCAACATGTCCGGGCGTGTCGATGAGATTGAGGATATAGGTCTCCCCATCGTCGGCCGCATATTGCAGACGCACGGCCTGGGCCTTGATGGTGATGCCTCGCTCCCGTTCCAGGTCGAGTTTGTCGAGGAACTGGTTGGTTTTTTCCCGCTCCGTCAGGGCGCCGGTGATTTCCAGCAAGCGATCGGCCAGGGTCGATTTGCCGTGATCGATGTGGGCGATAATTGAAAAGTTGCGAATATTGTTTAAATTCATAATGTTATGGTATCAGTCCCGAAAATATTAGACATCCATGCAAATTGTGTAATCTACCCAAGGCCGGCTGTTTTGTAAAGGGAAAAGGCGCCGGGACTTTTTCGTTGCTTCCATGCCGTTGTCTGGCTAGGATGCCACATTTCAACGCTAACATCAGCAGGTCTTCCGGGGGGCACCACACATGCAAACCATCGACGAAACAGTCCGGCAGGCAGCCGGGAGATTTCCTGACAAGGGCGCTCTGCGATACAAGGTTGGGGACGGTTGGCAAAGCCTTTCCTACCGCCAACTTTGGCAGAACGTGGAGGAGATTTGCGGAGGATTGTGTCGCTGGGGCGTCCGACCCGGCGACCGGGTAGCCATCCTCGGCGCCACCTCGCCCCGCTGGATTTCCGCCTATCTCGCCATTCTGCACAGCGGCGCCATCGCCGTACCGGTGGACAAGGAACTGAAGGCCGGCGAATTGCGGCATGTGCTGGGCAATTCGGGCAGCCGCCTGCTCTTCACGGACCCGGCGTTTCTGGAAACCGTGGCCAAAATCGGGACGGATTTGCCGGAGCTGGAAAAAATCGTTCTGCTGGACGGTCAGACCGGGCAGTCGGACGAGAGCGAAGTGCTGCAGGCCATCAGTGAACTGACGGAAGCCTGGCGAGCCATCCGCGCCAAGTACCGCATCGCCGACCGGGACGACAGTGCCCTGAGTCGCCTCGGCCGTGATCTGGAACATCTGGCGGCCTCCTTCACTCCGCCGGCCAAGCCTCTGGATTTCTTTTCCCAGGATGAAATCCGGCGGCGGAACTATCTGCGGCAGCATGGCCTGGTCGCCATGCAAGACTTTGCCGGGCGCGGGCCGCAACCGCCGTCCCGTCGGTCGCCCTCGGATACGGCGGTCATTCTCTATACTTCCGGAACCACCGGGCGGGCCAAGGGCGCCATGCTCAGTCACGCCAACATCGTTTCCAACATCCAGGCGGCGGTACAGCATCTGCAGGTCGACAGCACCATGCATACCCTGTCCTTTTTGCCCATCAACCATGTTTTCGAGCAGGTGGCCGGCATCCTGGTGCCCCTCAGTCTGGGCGGTACCATCTCCATCGCCGAATCCTTGAAGAAGGTGGGCCAGAATCTGGTTGAAGAGAAGCCGACCCATGTCATGGGTGTGCCGGCCATCTACCGCATCCTGTTGCAGAAAATCCTTAAGGGCATCGAGGAAAAGGCCTTGTCCCGGACACTCTTCGCCCTGCCCTTCACCCGGCCGCTGGTCAAATCCAAGGTGCGCAAGAACCTGGGCGGCAACCTGACCTTCGTCAGCGGCGGTGCGGCATTGGACCCCGCCATCGCCAAAGGCATGCAGCAATTGGGACTGACCATCCTGCAAGGCTATGGCATCACCGAAACATCGCCCATCATCAGTGCCGAACGGCCGGGTGGCATGCGCCTCGGCACCGTCGGCCAGGCCATACCCGGCGTACAGATTCGCATCGAGCATCCCAATGAGGAAGGAGTGGGGGAAATCCTCATCAAGGGCCCCAACGTCATGCAGGGCTATTACAAACGGCCGCGGGCTACCGCCGAAGCCATCGTCGACGGCTGGTACCACACCGGGGATTTGGGCAAACTGGATGGGGACGGCTTTTTGAGTATCTGCGGTCGGGTCAAAAATCTGATTGTCACCCCCAACGGCAAAAACGTCTACCCCGAAGAGGTGGAAAACGAACTGCTTAAAAGCCCCTTCATCGCCGAGGTGATGGTCTATGGGCACAAGGTGACGGCCACCGCCGAGGAGGTGCACGCCATCATTTTTCCCAACCAGGAAGCCATCGACAACCACGTCCGGGAGAACAGCCTGCCGGCTTTCAGCGAGGCGGATGTCGAGAATTTGATTCGCAGGGAGGTTCTGCAGGCCGGCAAAATCCTCGCGGATTACAAGCGGGTCCGGCGCTTCACCCTCCGTGACGACGAGTTTCCCAAGACCACCACCCGCAAAATCAAGCGGTATGCCGTGGAAGCCGAGGTGTCCGCCAACGAATAGCATATACGGGCCGGCGAGCCGGCCCGAACCCGTCAACGCAGAAGAAGGATGCGGGCCTGGCCTTCGGCATGAATCTGCCCATCCAGGACCAGCCGGGACTGGGCCTTGACCAGCTTTTTGCGCCATTCGACCACTTCGCCGAACAGTGTCACCTCGCGGTCGCAGGGTACCGGCAACAGGTAGCGGACCTGCAGATCGGCCGTCACCGGATCCCCGCCGAGCCCTAGGGACGCATAGATGCAGGCCTCATCCAGCAGCGCCGCCAAGACTCCACCATGCACCCTGCCCCGCCAACCCTGAAAGGCTTCAGCCAGACAAACGCGTCCAAACGCCAGATGCCGCTGGTTGTCCCGTTGAAAGACGGCTCTTAGCCCAGCATTGTTATCAGGTCCACAAACAAAGCAGCGATCGTTCTTCATCAATTCCATGACGGATTTCTCGGCATGCAGGGAAAAACCTCACCGGACAGTATTGTTCCCTCAGGCACGGTTTATGGCGGAGATTTGGCGGTTGAGGGTCCAAAGGTCATACAGGAGCCCCACGCCGAACAGACCAACGGTGAACAGGTAGAGCAACCCCGTCGGCCATTTGCCCATGTAGAAGCGGTGCGCGCCAAAGGCACCAAGAAAGGCCAGAAGTATCCAGGCAACATTGTAATCCAGACGACCAGGCATGAATCGCAGATCCGCCTGCCGATCCATGCCGGGGATCAGGAACAGATCGATCAGCCAACCGATGAGAAACAGACCACAGGTGAAAAAATACACCGTTCCGGAGATGGGCTTGCCGTAATAAAAACGGTGGGCACCGATAAAACCGAACAGCCAAAGCACATAACCGATGACCTTGCTGTGAGTGTTGACCGCCGATGTCGTCACGGGTTGGCCTCGTCAAATGGGGTTGAAAAATTGATATTTGACTTTATATTTTTTTCATAGATATACGAATTTTCTATTTTTTTATACATCGCCAAATTCGCCAAGAGGCTGCTCGAAGGGCCGGTCCATATGGGCGCCCTCCAGCAGCGGCTCGGGCAGGTTGCGCCGACTCTGCACGCCCAGTTCCCGCAAAGACTGTACCCGCCGCACCAGGTTCCCCCGCCCCGTAGCCAGGCGCTTATGGGCGCTCTCATAGCAGTGCTGGGTGCGTTGCAGCAATTCGCCGATCTTTTCCAGGTCCTCGATGAAACGCACGAACTGGTCATACAAATCGCCGGCCTGACGGGCGATTTCCTGGGCGTTGCGGTTCTGGTACTCGTAGCGCCAGATGTTCTGAATGGTCCGCAGCGTCACCAGCAAATTGGCCGGAGAAACGATCATGATGTTGTTCTCGAAAGCCCGCTGGAACAGTTCCGGGTTGAGTTCCAAGGCCAGCAGAAAGGCGCCCTCGACGGGGACGAACATGAGCACGAAATCGAGGCTCCGCACGCCGGGCAGGCTGTCGTAGCATTTCCCCTCCAGGCCTTTCAGGTGGTTCATCAGGGAAGCCAGATGCTGGCGACCCGCCGCCTCCCGATCGGCATCGCTGGCCGCATTCACGAAACGCTCGTAAGCGGTCAGGGAGACTTTTGAGTCGATGATGACATCCTTGCCCTCGGGCAGATGCACCACCACATCGGGACGCAACAAACGCCCCGCCCCATCGCGGAAACTGCCCTGGGCTGTGTACTCCCGGCCCTTGCTCAACCCGGACTCCTCCAATACCCGTTCAAGGATAATCTCGCCCCAGGTTCCCTGGGTCTTGCTCTGCCCCTTGAGGGCCTGGGTCAGGTTCAGGGCATCGGTGCTGATCTGCTGGTTCAATTCCTGCAGTCGAAGCACTTCCTGGCGCAGGGAAAAACGCTCCCGAGCCTCCTGCTGATAGGAATGCTCGACCCGCTGGCTGAACTCCTTCAGTTGCTCCCGCAGGGGGCTCAGCAACTGTTCGAGTTGCAGACTGTTCTGTTGGGAAAAAGTGCGTCCCTTGTCCTCGAGGATGCTCTGAGCCAGATGGGTAAATTCCAGACGCAGCTGTTCCCGGGCCTGATGCACCAGGGCCAGCTTTTCTTCTGCCTGGCGCCTCTCCGCGTCCAGCAAGGTCTCCAGTTCGGCTACTCTGGCACCAAGAACGGCGCTGCGTCCCTCGGCCTGCTGCAGCAGCAGACGTTCATCGGCGCAGCGTTGTCGCCATTCCAGGGACTGTCGCTCGCTGTCGGCAAGTCGTTCCCGCAGCAGCAACGACTCCCCTTCCCCCAGTCGGCGGGCGGCCACGGTCTGGCTGTTTCTGAACCACAGCCAGACCACACCCATTCCCGTTATCAGGCCGACCAGCAGGCCTAAAATGAAATCCGACAGATACATGTTCAATTCACTTTACGATCAGTGGCTGCCAAAGGCGTTGAAGTGAATCTTCTCCTTGGGCAGGGATTCTTCCGCATGGGGTACGGCCTTTTCATTACCGTAGCCGAAAGCGATTACCGATGCCACCGACATGCCCGCCGGCAACTGCAGCAATTCAGCCACGTATTCCTCGGAACTGCGTCCATTCGCCATCGAGCGCAATCGGACCTGCACCCAGCAACTGCTGAGGCCAAGATCTTCGGCCGTTAACTGGGCAATAATCGCGGCAATGGAACAATCCTCAATCCAGACGTCGCAAATTTCCGGCTTGGCGCAAACCACTATGGCGAAGGCGGCGCCCTTGATGAAATCGGCGCCATGTTTTTTGCAACGTGACAATTTGGCCAGCAATGCCGGCTCGGTAACCACGACAAACTCCCAGGGGTTTAGCCCGCGTGAAGATGGCGAACGCAGCAACGCTTCGAGCAACTGGTCCATCTTTTCCCGTTCCACCGGTCGTGGCTGAAAGCGACGGATGCTCCGACGTTTGCGCAGCAAGGACAATAACATAGGCATACCTCCCGACACGATCCGCCGGCCGGCATGACCGACGGTGAAGTCAATCATACCGTGTTTTCGAAGGGTTATACAACCAGCATGGCATGTTTAGGGGAGGGAGAGGCAGAAAGGATGGCGTAGCGCCCCTCGGCTTACTGCTGATGCTTCAGTTCATGCTGTTCATTTTTGTGGTAAATGTCGAAAAAAATCACGCTGCGTTCGTGTACTTCCTCGCAAAAACCGCATCGGTCGGCGAGTTTGCGGCTGGTTTTGCGGCATTGTTCGCACCAGTGATAGATCAGTCGGTAGTCCCGGCGTCCGACGTACTTTTTCAAGCGACCATGATGGATGCCATGCATCCAGCCATCCGCCGTCGCAGGGTTTTCCAGCAAACGATGAATGGTTTTGCGGATGCGCAAATAGCCATGGGGATCGGTCTTGCGGATCCGGTCCATCTTGGCCGAAAAAGCGGGGGTCGGAAAATATTCAAAGAGATTGTTATTATCCACGTCCGACTCACTCGCTCTCCAACAGCCGACGCAGTTTGACGAGTTTTTCCTCGATGGCTCTTTGCACCCGTTCTTCGCCGAGCATCCAGGTCAACTGGCCGATCATCAAAGTTACGTCAGCCAGTTCCGCCACCACCTGTTCCTCGCCGATGCGATCGCGTTTGAAATGTTTCAACGCCGCGATCAACTCCGCACATTCCTCGACCGCCTGGTCGTACTGTGCCTCGACACCCCATCTGGCCAGGCTGGCACGGTACACTTCTTCAATTTCTGTCATGTTCTACATGCCTTCGGGTTGGGGAAAAAAGCCGCACTTGGCCCGGAATATATATCATCCCGGCTTATGCTTGTCCATGATCGGATGTTGCAGCCATGGCGCTTCCTGATAAGGTTAAACAATCCATACCACAACTCTCACTAAAGGAGGTGGCCATGCAAGGATTCGTAGACTCGTTTCTGACCACTCTGGGAGCCTATCTGCCCAGCGTTCTGGGGGCCCTGCTAATTTTTGTGGTAGGCTGGCTGTTGGCGGTGTCTGTCAAAAAATGTGTGGCCAGAATTCTGGGTCGCATCGGACTTGACGACCGAATTTCCGACAAATCCCACGAACCGCTGCAGGTGGAAAAATTACTGACAGGGTTGGTGTATTATCTCATTCTGTTGTTTGTACTGCTGCTGACCCTCGAGGCCTTGGGCGTGAGAGGCGTTCTGGATCCGGTCATGAGCCTGTTCGACGGCTTTTTGGGGGTACTGCCCAACCTTGTGGCCGCGACACTGATCGGGGTGGCGGGTTTTGTGCTGGCCAAAATTCTCGCCAACTCAGTACTGATTGCGGCCAAGGGCCTGGATAAGATGGCATCCAAGGCAGGCTTGACGGAGCGCATCAACCTGGCCCGTCTGCTGTCCCAAATCGTCTTTGTCGTGGTTTTTGTTCCGGTCCTGATCTCGGCCTTGAGCGCCCTGAGAATCGAGGCCATTTCACTGCCGGCAACGGAAATGCTGGCGACCTTGCTGGCGGCGGTTCCCGACATTCTGGCCGCGCTGCTGATCCTGGCCGTCGCCTATATTCTCGGCCGCTTTGTGACCAACTTGATTGCCGATATCCTGCAGAGCATGGGCGCCGACGATTGGCCGGAAAAAATGGGCGCCGGCGCGTTGTTCGGTACCCAGTCCCGGTTCTCCCGTTGCTGCGCCCATATCGCTTTCTTTTTCATCATGTTGGGCGCCAGCGTTTCGGCGGCGGAGAAACTGGGCATTCTGTTGCTGGCTGCGGTACTTAGCAATCTCATGACCTTTGCCGGACAGATTTTGTTGGGCCTGGTGGTGCTCATGATCGGTAATTTCCTGGCGAACCTGGCCTACCGAACCCTGAGTCGCACGCCGGATCGTACCATATTGGCGGAAATCGTCCGGGTTGCCTTGCTGGCGCTGGTGCTGGCCATGGGTCTGAAAGCCATGGGAATCGCGGATGAAATCATCGATTTGGCCTTCGGACTTGCTTTGGGTGGCATTGCCGTCGCATTTGCGCTGTCTTTCGGGTTAGGCGGACGGGAAGCGGCGGGTCGGCATATGGAATACTGGCTGGAACGATTGCGCAGCAAAAGCGGTGGCAACAAACCATGATGGCATAGGGATGGCTCGTTAACTGTGAAAAAGGCGCAAAATTCGGCAGGTGGTGTTCCCATCCGGTTATTCCGGATGGGAACTGGCCTGGAAGGGCTGGGGAGGACGACAGGGCAGATCAACCTTGATGATTTGCCCACGACGTTTTATGAAAATATTTTTTTTCTTTACAGATTCGGAAAGATGGACTCCGCTGCATTCTAGCAGGTAATTCATCCCGTTTTCCAGGCCAGGGATAAAAGCCGGAACCGGATATTCGATCTCATCCAGTACGCACACCACACCCTTATCCAGGGAAGGTTCGCCCTCATCCCGTTGCCCGTTGCCGTTTTTATCCCAAAAGGCGTCAATGATGACCGTGCCCGTCTCCGTGGGCATCAACGGCACCCGTCCAAAAAAAATGTTGAAAATATTATCCTTTTTAACTCTGCCACCTTTGATGTTGAAGTCTGCTTGGGACTGGGCGGCGCTCGCCGGATTTCCGGAGAGGAACAGGTACAAAACCACCCAGGTCAGCAGGAGGTGTTTGGAAAACAGATGAAAATTTTGGAACATGCTTCTGCCCTTCGCCGCAACCGGTACCAGGATCGGTGCGTTTTAAAAAGGTAAGAAAAAAAGACCTTCTGAACCGCTACAGGGAGTTTGATTATAGCCCTATTTGAACCAAGCTGCCAACCGCAATCCGGATCATCTCACCCATAGTCAAAATCTTGAAGTTTTTCTTAAGTTTGGTATTATTTCGGCGTCCTAAAAATTCCAGCTCATCTCGAACCAGGCGCATTGCGCAAAGGCAACCGAGTGTTTGACATGGATTTTTTTCGTGCAGCAGGTATGTTTTTGACCATTTTTTTCTTGATCGGCTGTGAAGCCACGCCGCAGAAGGGCTCAACAGAGGAGCCGGCACTCTCGTCTCCGTCCGCCGCCGAAAGGCCTGCTGAAACGGAACGTTTCGGCAACGTTGCCTTTTCCCACAAGGCGCATGTCGGCTTGATGCCCTGCAGCGAGTGCCATCGTGGTACCGGCGGCAAGGTCGCTGCCGGGAAAGATGCGGGCCACGGGCTTTGCCTTGATTGCCATAATCGAGTTGCAGCCGGACCGCGTTCCTGTACCGGTTGTCATCGCCAATGATGGTTATCCGTTGCCATCTGCCACCTTTACAGTGTGGCATCACGACCTTCTGCCCCCGGAGATGGATTTGACGTGCTGGGCATTTTGATGTTCATCGCCCTGGTGGGCAATGTCTTTCCCCTGCTCCTCTGGCCTGCCGGGGAACTGATGCTTGGCGGTACCGCCGTCCTGCTGTTGGCCAGGTTATACGGTTTGCGCACGGCAACCATTGCCGCCTTGCTTGCCTCGCTGCCACTGTTGGCCATGGGCCATTTTTCCTGGCATCACCTCTACTGGATTGCCGAGGCCATCGTTGTAGCCATGTTTCTGCAACGAGGCCTGCGCAGTCTGCTGGCGGCTGACGCTCTGTTCTGGATCTTTTTTGCCGGACCATTGCATCTGTTGGTTTACGGCGTTCTCTTCAAAACCGCCATGCCCATCGTCCTGGGAGACTTTCTGCTTCAGAGCGGCAACGGTTTACTCAATGCCGGCTTGGCCGGCGCCTTGCATTGGCTGCTGGTTCGCAAGGGCTGGAACGACCACCCCACCCTGACCTTCCTGGAAGCCGAATTGAACATCCTGGCGGTTTGCTTCATCCTGCCGGCCCTGGCCGTAATCGCCCTCAACCTTTACGGTCCCAAGGACATTTTCCATCCGGCGAAGGAAAACGCCTGGATCCAACATTGTCTGCAAGCCGAGGAGCAGATCCACGGCCTCTATGGGGATCTGCTTCAAGCCCTGGGTCCGCTTGCCGCCAAAACCGGTGGAGAAGCACAGCGCCAGGCCGCGCTGGCAGGACGCGCGCACCCCGCCTTGCAAGAGGTGTTCGTGGTTGGCGACCATGGGCAGGTAGAGGTCCATGCCCGATTTGCCAGACAGGAACGGCCGTTTCGTCTCAAAAATTTCCTTGAAGCGCCTGGCCTGGACCAATTGAAAACTCGGCGGGCGGCCCTGTTCGGAATACTGCAAGGTTCGGATCCACGGGAAAATACGGTTGCCTATCTGGCCCTGCCCCGTTCTTCGGAGGAGCAACGGCAGGGATTCGTTCTGGCCATCCTCCGTCCGGTGGTATTCAGAAACCTGCTGGGGGACGCCGCCAAGACCCAGGCAGGCTTGCTGCTGTTGGATTGGAATAACAACCTGCTGGCAGCCGGCAACCACTCCCACGAACTTTATGTGCCGCTACCGTCGGAACGGCCCCAGGGCTCCTATTCCTCCCGCTATGTGCCTTGGATTCCCGGGCGGGTGCGTCTCGGCAGTTGGTGGAGCGGACTGTGGAAATCGGAACACCGGAGCCCAAATCAGCTGCCCGGAGGGTTGCAGTTGGTCATGGATGCACCCTGGCTGGCGCATCGAAAAAATCTTCAACGTCTCCTGCTGCAGGGAATGGGCATCATGCTGCTGCCGGGCACCCTGGCCCTGGCCATCGTCTGGCGCATCCAGCGCAAGATTGTTCAGCCGCTTGAACAACTGAATCGGGCCACGGAAAATCTGCCTGAAAAAATCCAGGCGGGCACCACACCGACCTGGCCAAGGGCAGCCGTTTACGAAACGGGTGTCCTCATTCAAAATTTCGGGCAACTGTCCAGCGCCCTGGCCCACAGCTATGAAGAACTGGCCAGGCTGCGCCAACACAGCGATGCCACCATCGAACGGCTTTTGGTCCAGCATCGCTGGGAATCCTTCACCTCTGAACGGCAATTGGAAAAAACCAGCCGCAAACTGGAACAGGAAAAATCCGCCAGTCGACGCATTCGGGAACTGGCTGCCAACATCGAATCGGCCGAGGCCAAGTATCGCCTGCTCATTGAAAACACCATGGTTGGTGTCTATATCATTCGGGATAACCGATATGCTTACGTGAATCCCCGGTTTGCCGAAATTTTCGGTTATGATGCCGAGGAAATCGTCGATCACGGCCGGTTCCTGGAGCTGATTCACCCGGAGGACCGGTTGATGGTCGGCGCCAACCATCTGAAACAGTTCAACGACAAGAGTGACAGTCACCAGCGGTTTGAGTACCGCGGCATCCGCAAAACGGGCGAAATCATTTATGTCGAGGTGCTCACGGGACTCGGCAGCAACGAGGGCCGACCGGCCCTCATCGGGACCCTGCTGGACATCACCGAGCGACGGCAGGCGGAACAGACCATCCGGCACATGGCGTTTCATGATCCCCTTACGGGACTGCCCAATCGCCTGCTGTTCCTCGATCGGGTCAACCAGGCTCTGGCCCGTGCAGAGCGCAATCGGGAAATCCTGGCACTGCTGTTCATCGACCTCGACCGTTTCAAATCCGTCAACGATTCCCTGGGCCATACCATCGGCGACCTGCTCCTGCGGGAAGCGGCCCAGCGACTGGCCGGCAGCCTTAGGGAAACGGATACCGTCAGCCGTTTTGGCGGCGACGAATTCAACCTGCTGCTGACCCAGGTGCACAATGTTGAGGAAACTGCGGTGGTGGCCAACAAGATTCTCCAAAGCATGGAGCGGCCCTACCTGCTCGACGGCCACGAACTTTTCCTGACCTGCAGTATCGGCATTGCCATGTTTCCCAAGGATGGCCAGGATGCCCACGCCCTGATTAAAAACGCCGATGTCGCACTTTATCGCGCCAAGGATCTGGGGCGGAAGAATTTCCAGTTTTACAGTGCCGACATGAACGCTCGGGCCCTGGAGCGTATCGCCATGGAAAGCAGTCTGCGGCGGGTCTTCGAACGTCAGGAGTTACGGGTTCACTATCAACCCCAGATCGATCTGGCTACCGGCCGCATTACCGGACTGGAGGGATTGCTGCGCTGGCAACAGCCCTCCGGAGAAATGATTTCGCCGTCGGTCTTCATCCCCCTGGCCGAAGAAACGGGCATGATCGTGCCGATCGGGGAATGGGTCCTGCGCGCCGGTTGCTATCAGCTCAGGGCCTGGCAGGACAATGGGCTGTCGGCTTTGCGACTGGGGATCAATGTCTCCGGGCATCAATTCCAGAAAAACGACTTCTGTCAGGTGGTCATTCAGGTCCTGAAAGAATCCTCTCTGCCGGCCTCCTGCCTCAATCTGGAGATCACGGAATCCGTCATCATGCACGATGTCAAGGAGGCCATCGAGACCCTTGAGCATCTGCACGAAGTCGGAGTAACTATTGCCATCGACGATTTCGGCACCGGCTTTTCCTCCCTCAGCTATCTCAAGGACTTCCCCGTCGACCATCTCAAAATCGATCGGGCTTTCGTCAAAAACCTGCCGCACAGCACCAATGACGCCAATATCGCCCGACACATCATCGAACTGGCTCACGGCTTGAATCTCAAGGTGATTGCCGAGGGGGTGGAAAACGACGCCCAACTCCGCTTTCTGCAGCAGGCGGGGTGTGACGAAATCCAGGGTTACCTGGTCAGCCATCCCCTGCCGGCGGAAGACATCGCCGAACTGCTGCAGATGGCGTATCCCTTCCCGCACCTGCGGCAATTCTGCGAGGCCCCCCTGTCCTCTGAACATCCGGCCTGAAACAGTATGCTAACCGGCGAAAACCGATTGGGGATTCCCCATCGCTTCGCGATAGGCGTCATAGGCGGACGGAAAAGGTTTCAGGGCGCGTTCAAAAATCCCCAAAGAATAGGCGATGGTCAGCCCATAGTTGCTGCAGGGGACACCGGCCTGCTGGCAGCGCAATTGCCGGGCCAGTACCTCGCGGCGGTTCCACATGCAGGAACCGCAACTGATGACCATGCGATACGGCCTCAGGTCCTCGGGAAAGTCGTGACCCTGCACATGGGTGAAATCCAGTTTTCCGCCCACATACTGTTGCAGCCAGCGGGGAATCTTGACCCTGCCGATGTCTTCACCGATGGGATGATGGCTGCAGGATTCGGCGACCAGAATCTTATCTCCGGGCGCCAGATTTTCGATGGCCAGGGTGCCGCGCACATATTCCACCAAGTCGCCCTTGAAGCGGGCAAACAGGATGGAAAAGGAGGTCAGAGCGACGTCGTCCGGCGTGTCCGCCGCAACCTTGAGAAACGCCTGGGAGTCAGTCACCACCACCGCCGGCGGGCCCTTCAGGCGTTCCAGGGCATCGCGCAACTCGCGTTCCTTGACCACCAGGCAATAGGCATCGTTATCCAGCAGGTCGCGGATGGCCTGGACCTGGGGCAGAATCAACCGCCCCTTGGGGGCTTCCAGGTCGATGGGGACCACCAGCACGGCCAATTCGCCGGGCGGCACCAAGTCGCCGAGTATGGTGGGCGGATTGATGAATTCATCCGGCACCGTGCGAATCAGGGCTTCCCGCAGTTCCAGGATCCCGGCACCCTGTTCCGCAGCGGTTTGCACCCAGGGTACCTGCTGTGCGGAAAGCTGCTGCAAATGGTCGGGGTTCGGCTGAAGTGCATCGATCTTATTGAAAACCACCACTACCGGCAGGTCGCGTTCCTGCATTTCCTTAAGCAGCGCCGCCTCGAATTCCCCCCATTGACCGGCTTCTGCCACGATCAGGGCGATATCGGTCCGATCGAAAACCTGCCGGGTTTTTTGAACCCGCATTTCCCCGAGGGCGCCCACATCGTCGATGCCGGCGGTATCGAGAAACAGCACCGGACCGATAGGCAGCATCTCCATGGGCTTTTCCACCACGTCGGTCGTGGTCCCGGCTACATGGGAGACGATGGAGACCTGCTGGCGGGTCAAGGCATTGAGCAGTGAGGATTTGCCGACATTGCGCCGACCGAACAGGCCGATATGCAGCCGCATGCCTTTGGGGGTTGTTTTCATTGCCGTTTCCTTTGTACGGGGGACCCGAGTCGGGTCACGCTCTCCGGGGAGGTCAGTTCGTCAAATTCTTCTGCAGAAATTAAGCTGTTCTCCAGGGCCATGGCCCGCAGCCCGCAACCTTTGCTGCGGGCCTGCTGCACCAGAGCCGTCGCCTGATGATATCCGATCTTCTCTACCAGGGCGGTTACACTGGCCGTTGCGTTTTCAACCTGGGCCCGGCAGCGCGCTTCATCGACGCGCAACGATTCCACACAGTGCCGACGCAGAATGCTGCAGGCCCCTTCGAGCAGGTCAAGGCTGTCCAGCAGGGCATCGGCGACCACGGGGAGAAAGGGATTCAGCTCCAGGCTGCCCAGAGCACAGGCCTGAGCGATGACCTGGTCGTGGCCCTGCACCACCATGGCTGCCTGGATGACCGCCTCCGGAATAACCGGATTGACTTTCCCCGGCATGATGGAGGAACCGGCCTGCCGAGCCGGCAGCAGAATTTCTCCGAGGCCGGCGTCCGGACCGGAGGAAAGCAGACGCAAATCCCCGGAGACCTTCATCAGGTTGACCGCGAGCGCCTTGAGAATGCCGCTTACCTCGACAAATACATCGGCGTTCTGAGTCGCTTCCACCAGGTTCTCCGCTCTGGCCAGGCCGAGGCCGGTGATGGCCCGCAACTGCTCGACGACACGAAAAATGTATTGCCGGGGAGCTCCCAGGCCGGTGCCGATGGCGGTGCCGCCGAGATTGACGACCCGCAACCGCTCTTCACATTTGTAAATCCGCCAACGATCCCGGCCGAAGGCCTCGGCATAAGCGGCCATCTCCCTGCCGACGGTGGTCAGCGCCGCATCCTGCAACTGGGTCCGTCCCACCTTGACGATATGGGCCGTGGCCTTTTCCTGCTCCTGGAATGCTTCCAGCAAAGCCACGATCTCCCGCTCAAGCTGCCGCAGACGGGTAATGGCCGCCACCTTCAAAGCCGTCGGATAGGTGTCGTTGGTTGACTGATGGAGGTTCACGTCCTCCAGGGGACTAATGATTTCATAGCTCCCCAGGGGATGACCGAGACGCTGCAGGGCGCGATTGGCCAGAACCTCATTGACGTTCATGTTGGTGGAGGTTCCCGCGCCGCCCTGCAGGGCATCCACCACGATATGTTCGTTGAGCAGACCCGCCGCCAGTTCTTCACAGGCAGCAACCAGAGCTTCACCCTCGGCAGCGGCCAAAAAGCCCAGTTCCAGGTTGGTCCGGACCGCCGCCAGCTTGACCGCCCCGAAGCCCTGGATCAGGGCTCGGTTGACGGGACGCCTGCTGACCGGGAAGTTTTCCAGGGCCCGGACGGTATGTACCCCGTAGAGGACGGCGGCCGGCACCGGACAGGGACCGAGCAGATCCGATTCGGTTCTGAATTCAGGCATGGTCACCGCCGCTACTAGAAATAGAGATCCCGGGTGCCCTTGTCCCGGATGGCGGCCAGCTGTTTCAAGGTACGTTCCTTCATCTCGCCCTCTTCCATCTTGGCCAGTTCGTCGGCCAGCAGCCTTTCGCCCACGGCGCGGGTTTCCGGTGAGGCATAGTCAGCCAGATATTCCTCCAAAGTCAGCAGCGCGTTGGGGGTACAGAAGCGTTTGATGAAACCGGGGATGGAGAACTCCATGAAATGTTCGCCGGTGCGGCCGCTGCGATAACAGGAGGTACAGAAGCTGGGGACATAGCCGTCCGCCATCAGTTCCCGCATGACCTCGTCCAGGGAGCGGATATCTCCCAGGGAAAACTGTTCCCGCTCCATGACCTGGGCGTCGCCGGCCTCGGTGTAGCCGCCCAGTTCGATACGACTCCCGGCATCGATCTGCGAAACGCCAAAGGACAAAAGCTCCCGCCGCAACTCAGGTTTTTCTCGTGCGGTGAGAATCAGGCCGGTATAGGGGACCGCCAGGCGCAAAATGGCGATGACCCGCTTGAATTGATCATCATCGACGAAGTAACGTTCATCGAAATCCACGCCGTGGGCGGGCCGCAAACGCGGAAAGCTCAGGGTATGAGGCCCGACGTTGAAGCGCTCCTGCAGGTACAGGGCATGTCGAACCATGCCCAGCACCTCGAATCGCCAGTCGTATAGCCCGAACAGCACGCCGAGACCGACATCGTCGCACCCGGCTTCAAACGCCCGGCTCAGGCCGTCCAGGCGATAGAGGTAGTCGCCCTTGCGGGTCTTGTGGGAATGGACCCGGGAATAGGTTTCATGGTGATAGGTCTCCATGAAGATCTGATAGGTGCCGATGCCGGCTTCTTTGACCTTGCGATAGCCTTCATGGTCGAGGGGCGCGGCATTGATGTTGACACGCCGTATTTCCCCATGTCCGGAGCGCACGGAATAAACGTTGCGCACCGTATCGGCAATGAAATCGGCGTCATATTTGGCATGTTCGCCAAATACCAAAATCAGCCGCTTGTGCCCCTTGTCTTCCAGGGCGGTCACTTGCTGCCTGATTTCGTCGGGGGTCAGAGTGCGCCGCACGGCCTGGAAATTGGAACGCTTGAAGGCACAGTAGGTACAGTCGTTGATACAGTCGTTGCCGATGTATAGGGGCGCAAACAACACGATGCGATTTCCGTATACGGTCTCTTTGAGCTGCCTGGCGGCGGCGAAGATTTCCTCGAGCAGTTCCGGATCCTCGGCCAGCAACAGAACGGCCGTCTCTTCAACCGAAAGAGCTTCCTTGGCTAGACTCTTGGCGATGATTTCCCGAACCCTTGCGGCGGAGGGTCGGCTTTGCCCCAACAGGCTGTTGAGATAATTTTCATCGATGAAATCCACCGCTTCCCTACTCAAAGTCATTGCCGGCAATGCGCACATGATTGACCCCCTAGTTATTTTTAAAACTGTTTAATGTTTGAAAATGCTTTGAGTCGCCACGACCACGCCCGGGAACCCGCCCGAGGCCGACAATCTGCCGCAGTGCCGTGTCCCGACTCTGTTCGGCGGTTTCGGTGCTGGCTGCCTTGCTGGGATAAATCTCGTACATGCGCCGATACTGAACCGGCGTCAGGTTCGGCATAATGATGTTGGCGCCCCAGTTCAGGCCTTGCTCCCGACCGGTCTGACGGTCCAGGGTAGCCAGGGCAGTGGTGCTGGGAATATTGACCTGCGGGCAGGTTATGCGGGTCAAGGCCACCACCTTCAAGCCCATGACCAGGGTATTGGGGACCTGCTGTTCTACGCCGAGCAGCGGTACTCCTCCCGACTTGCCGAGGGGCGTGTCCTGGTGAGGAATATAGGGACCAACCCCAATCATGTCGAGGCCCAACCCCTTGAATAGCTCGATATCTTGCGCCAGATCATCATAGCTTTGGCCGGGGATGCCGATCATGACGCCGCTGCCGACTTCATATCCCAGGCTGCGCAGCAAGCCGAGATGTTCGATGCGGTCCCGCTCCGGTTGCCCGACCCGGGGCGGATGGATATACCGGAACAACTCACGGTTGGAGGTCTCAAAGCGCAGCAGATAGCGATCGGCGCCGGCTTGCCGCCAGGCAGTCAGGTCCTCGAGATCGCGTTCGCCGAGACTCAAGGTGATGGCCAGGTCGGTTTCCTGCTTGATGGCTTTGATGAGATCGGCGACAACCGCTCCCGTCAGACCGGGATCCTCCCCGGCCTGCAGCACCAGGGTGCCGAAACCGAAGTCGACCGCCAGACGGGCACAGGCCACCACTTCCTCCCGGCTCATGCGATATCGCGCAACGGAAGCATTGCCGGCGCGAATGCCGCAATACAGGCAGTCCCGCGCACAGATGTTGGACAATTCCACCAAACCGCGCAAATGCACGTCGTCGCCTACCTGTGCAGACCGAACCGCATCCGCCCGCTTTCGCAGGACTTCCAGGTCTGCCTCATCGTTGCATTGTAACCACTGCACCATTTCTTGCCGATCCATACAACCTGCCTTTTAAAGGTCGAACGTTGAAAAAGGTGTTGCCGTTATTCGTCCGTCACCATGGCGACATCATAATCAAATTAAGATCTAGATTCTTTGATGCAGATCAAATTTCCGATTTTACCAAGAAAAAAGGCCGGAGGGAAAATCCCTCCGGCCTGATTGAATCGAATGAAAAAGCGAATTTTTAGAGCTGCTGACGCTTGAAGTAGTGAGTGTGCAGCAGGTGATGCGCTTTTTCGCTGAGCGGTTTGCCCAGATATTTTTCGTAAAGTTCGATGATGTAGGGGTTCTCATGGGATTTGCGCAGCGGCTTGCCGGCGTCTTCTTCGTAGAGAACCTGGTTGCGCTTGGCGATGATTTCCATATCCCCATGGTGATAGGGCTGACCACCGCCACCGACGCAACCGCCGGGGCAGGCCATGATCTCGATGATATGGAACTGCTTGTCGCCCTTGCGTACCAGTTCCAGCAGTTCGCGGGCGTTGCCCAGACCGCTGGCCACACCCAGATTCAGGGTGTGGGGACCGACCTGTACGGAAGCGGTTTTCACGCCATGCAGGGTACGCACGGCTTCAAACTCGACTTTGGCGAGGGTTTCGCCGGTGGCCAGTTCGTAGGCGGTGCGCAGCGCCGCTTCCATAACGCCGCCGCTGTTGCCGAAAATCGGCGCGGCGCCGGTGGAGGCGCCCAGAGGATTGTCGAAGTCCTCATCGGGCAGTTTGTCGAAATCGATGTTCATCCTTTTGATCAGATGACCGAGTTCGCGGGTCGAAATGACGATGTCGACGTCGGGATTGCCGTTGACGGCAAATTCCGGACGGGAGCACTCGTATTTTTTGGCCAGGCAAGGCATGACCGAAACCACAACCATCTTCTCGCGCGGAATGCCGAGCAGTTCGGCATAGTAGCTCTTGGCGATGGCGCCGAACATCTGCTGCGGCGACTTGGCGGTGGAGGGGATATCGAGCAGGTCCGGGAACTGATGCTCGAAAAACTTCACCCAACCCGGGCAGCAGGAGGTCATGATGGGCAATTTGACCGATTTGTCGCCATCCAGGAAGCGCTGCAGGCGATCCAGGAACTCGGAGCCCTCTTCCATGATGGTCAGGTCGGCGGCGAAGTCGGTATCGAACACATGGTCGAAACCGAGGCGACGCAGAGCGGCCGCCATCTTGCCGGTGAAGCTCTGGCCGGGGGCCATGCCGCAGGCTTCGCCCAGGGCGGCGCGCACGGCCGGGGCGGTCTGAACCACGGTCACTTTGTCCGGATCGGCGATGGCGTCGATGACCTTCCAGGTGTGGTCGTTTTCCACCAGGGCGCCCACCGGGCAAACCTGGGTGCACTGACCACAGTTGGTGCACACGGAATCATACAGATTCATCTCGAAGGCCGGAGCCACGACGGCGGAGAAGCCGCGATTCACGCCGGACAGAACGCCGCAGGTCTGAACTTCGTTGCACATGGTTTCGCAACGGCGGCAGAGGATGCATTTGTCCATATCGCGGATGATGGACGGAGAGATGTCCTTGCGGTAGGTGGACATTTCGCCGGCCACGCCGATTTCCCGCAGACCGAAATACTCGGACAGATCCTGCAGTTCGCATTCGCCGGACTTGGCGCAGACCAGGCAGTCCTTCGGATGGTCGGACAGCAGCAGTTCCAGCACCGTACGGCGGGCATTCAGCACGCGGATGGTGTTGGACTTGACCACCATGCCGTCCATGACCGGCGTGGCACAGGCCGGTGCCAGGTTGCGGCGGCCGTCGATCTCCACCACGCAGACGCGGCAGGAGGCGACCATGTTGTTGAATTTCATATCCTCCATCTGCAGAAAGCAGAGGGTCGGAATGTGGATGTCCAGCTGCTTGGCGGCGTCGAGAACCGTGCTGCCGGCCGGCACTTCCGTGGTTTTACCATCGATGGTTATCTTCATCATAGACATGTGCTATGGCTCCTTTCACTACTGTTTGATAATGGCGTCGAACTTGCACTTATCCAAGCAGGCGCCGCACTTGATGCAGGCGGCCTGATCGATGATGTGCACTTCCTTCGCCTTGCCGCTGATGCAGTTGACCGGGCAAACCTTGGCGCAC